>PJEL010000489.1_pt1 | contig 46410 bp, 33 predicted proteins | sample 1853271 | NCBI WGS metagenome assembly PJEL01 (sample SAMN08108733, study PRJNA415343) | Invertebrate metagenome, whole genome shotgun sequencing project. | host: Globobulimina | place: Sweden: Gullmar Fjord | collected 2015-08
GGCCTGGGACAGCCCCGAGCCTTTCCAGTTCGCCGGAGTGCCCGAGCTAGGCCCCGACTACGAGCTGCACCTACAGCACCGCGCCGAGCTCCGCGCCCGCTATGGCCTGCAGCGCGCCCCGCTCAGGCGCACCGCCACGGCCCGCGAGCCCCGCCCCTGACTTGCCTCAGCGCTCAGCCTCTCCACACCCCCCAAGCGGAGACCCCCAGCCCAAGCAGCCCTGCAAGATAGAAGAGCACGCCCAAGATCCACCCAGCCACGCCGAGGCCGGCGGTCACCAACAACGTCCCGCACAACCAAGCCACCCCAGTGAGTCCCCCCAGCAGATACCGGGTTGCAAGCCGCTCCTGCTGCCGTCCCTGGGAGCCGTCCGGGTCGAGCCTGACGTTGAAGCGCAAGCGCTGAGCATCGAAATCCTCGAGGAGTTGGCTCAGCGCAACGGGCAGTCGGCTTGCCAGAGAGGACAGAGTGATGGAGTGATAAAAGAGGTCCTGCTGCAGTCGTTTCTGGGAGAGGCGCTCCTGGAGCATGCGCTCGAAGTAGGGGCGGATGGCCTCGATGGGGTCGACCTCCTGGATGATGGACTTCGCGAGCCCCTCCGAGGTGACGATGCCCTTGAAGAACATGGTGTAGGCCGAGGGGATGAGGGCGCCGTGGCCGCCGACCTTGTTGGAGAGGTCCATGAAGAACTGGCCCATGTCCATATCGCGAAAAGTGGCTCCCGACCAGTGTTTTTCCATCACTTCGATGGTGTCGCGCTCCATGTCCTTGTAGTCGACGCGCCCGGGTTTGACGGCGAGCTCGTAATAGAGTCGGGCGATGGTGCGGAAGTCCCCGCGCTGGGCGGCGAACATGATGGAGATCACGGTGGTCCGCATCTCCTCGGTGAGCCGTCCGACCATGCCGAAGTCGATGAGTCCGAGCACACTCCCGGGCAGGATGATGACGTTTCCGGGGTGCAGATCTCCGTGGAAGAAGCCGTGCACGAAGAGCATGTCGTAGGAGACTTCGAGGTAGCGCTCTCCGACCAGGGCCATGTCGAAGCCTGCCTCCCGAGCATCGCGGAGCTTGACGCCGTCGAAGAACTCCATGCAGAGGATCTTGTCGGTGGACAGGGCGTCGATGACCTCGGGGATGCGGACCCGCTCGTCGCCCTCGAAGTTGCGCGAGATGATGCGCATGTTGTCGATCTCGACGATGAAGTCGAGCTCGGCGGCGATGGAGGTGCGGAACTCGCGCAGCAGGCCAATTGGGTCGTAGCGCTTCGCCTCTGGGAACTCGACGAGGAGCCGGTGGGAGAGGAAGGTGAGGATGTTCAGATCGGAGTGGATGACGCGCTTGATGCCGGGGCGCTGGACCTTGAACACGACCTCGCGGCCGTCGGTGAGCTTGGCGCGATGGACCTGGGCCACTGAAGCGGTCGCGAGGGGCTTCTCGTCGAAGCTGGCGAGCAGCTCGCGCCACTCTCCTCCGAGCTCGGCGTTGATCACCGACTCGACCTCGGAGAAGGAGAGCGGCTCGCCATCGTCCTGTAGGGAGGTGAAAGCTTCGCAATAGGCGGCTGGGATGATGTCTGGCCGGGTGGAGAGCACCTGGCCGAGCTTCACGAATGCCGGTCCGAGGGCGTCGAGGGCGGCGAGGGCCCGCTCCGGCGTGGACTGAAAGGTGCGGTCGGCCCTGGGCAGTCCCGGGATCCCGGCGACGACGAGACCGAGCCCGTGTTTGATGAGGATGCGGGCGACCTCTTGCAGCCTGTTGAGGTCGCGGACTCGGTGGGTCACGCCTCCCAGGGTATTCACGACGGGTCGGACGATTTGCACTGGTGTTTCCTCGCGTCTTCCCGCTACCCGGCTGGGCCCGAGATCGCACGTCGGTTGGGGGTCGGTCGGGGCGTCGATGGCGCGGTCACGGCAGAGGATGTAGAGGGACCAGCCGCCTGCACATGGAGCCGCCCGTGATGGAGCCCGTCCTCTTCGGAAGCACGAACGGAAACGCCAACGACTACAGCCTCGGCCAGGCACTCCTCACCGGACAGGCGCCGGATCTCGGGCTGTTCATGCCCCAGAGCATCCCGGCTCAGGGTCCCGAGGCGCTGCGGGCTCTGGTGGGCAAGCGCTACCCAGAGATCGCGTTTCACGTGCTGCGCCGGTACACGACGGGACAGTTCGACGACGAGGTCCTGCGGGACGCCTGTGAGGACGCCTACAACTTCGACGTCCCCCTCGAGCACGTGCGCGACCGCCGCTATGTGATGCGCCTCGATCATGGGCCAACCTGCTCTTTCAAGGACTTTGCGGCGCGAATGATGGGGCGCCTCGTGGGTCGGCTGGTCCAGCCCGGCGAGGCGCCTCTAGTGGTGCTCACTGCGACGAGCGGCGACACGGGCAGCGCGGTTGCCCAGGCTTTTGCGGGTGTGCCGGGGACGCAGGTGATGGTGCTCTTCCCGGTGGACGAGGTCTCCGATCGACAGCGCAAGCAGATGACGACCATCGGCGGCAATGTCACGACCCTGGGGGTGGACGGGAAGTTCGACGACTGCCAGGCGATGGTGAAGCGGGCCTTTGCCGACTCGGAGCTGTCGTCGATCCGGTTCACCTCGGCGAACTCCATCAACATCGGCCGGCTGCTGCCCCAGTCGGTGTACTACGTGTACGCGTGGCTGCGGCTGGCGGATACGGAGCGGGCCGAGCCCATGGTTGTCTCGGTTCCGAGCGGCAACTTCGGCGATCTGTGCGGAGGGTTGCTGGCGCACCAGGCGGGGCTGCCGGTGTCGCGGTGGGTCGTGGCCACGAACGCCAATGACGAGGTCCCGGTGTTCTTCGACACCGCTCGCTACGACAAGATCGTGCCCAGCCTGCAGTGCATCTCCAACGCCATGAACGTGGGACACCCCTCCAACCTGGCGCGGCTGGTGGCGCTCTATGGCGGGCACATGGACGAGGTCGGGGTCCTGAATCGAGTGCCGGATCTGGCCCGGATCCGCAGCGACATGTGGGCGGTGTCCATCGGCGACGACGAGACCCGGCGCACCATCTCCGAGACCTGGCGCGACCACAAGGTGCTGCTCGAGCCCCATGGTGCCGTGGGGTGGGCGGCGTTGAACCGGTATTTCGACGCCGGTAATGGCGATGCCGATACGTTGGCCATCAGCCTGGAGACCGCTCACCCGGCGAAGTTCCCCGACGAGGTTCGCGAGCTCACTGGGGTGGATCCCGAGGTGCCGGCAACCCTGGCGGCCGTGGAGTCCAAGCCGGAGTCCTACGACACCATCGGCGTCGACTACGACGTCTTCCGCAATCTGTTGAACCGCCAATACGGCCACTGAGGTCTTCCCCGTCGGTATTTTGGGGGATAGAGAGGAAAGCATGACCGATCAACCTGTGAAGTACGCCATCGTGCTCATCGACGGCTCCGCTGATCTGCCCATCGAGCGCCTCGGTGGCCGCACCCCGCTGAAGGTGGCGAACATCCCCGGCATCGACCGGCTCGCAACCAGCGGAAGATGCGGCACCCTGGTCACCGTGCCGGACGGCATGACCCCGGATAGCGCCGTCGCCAACCTCTCGGTCCTCGGCTACGATCCACGCAAGACCTACCAGGGCAGGGGAGTGCTCGAGGCCGCCAGCCTGGGCGTGGAGCTGGGCCCGCGGGACGTGGCGATGCGCTGCAACCTGATCACCCTACGCGACGGTCTCATCCACGACCACTCCTCGGCACACATCTCGTCCGAGGAGGCCAACCAGCTCGTCGAGGCCCTCAACGAGGAGCTCGCCACGGACGGGGTCGAGTTCCATCCCGGCACCAGCTACCGCCATCTGCTGGTGCTTCGCGGCGACACACACTCTCCGAAGCTGCACTGCTGGCCACCCCATGACCACGTGGGAAAACCGGCGTCCGAGGCACGGATCACGGCGACCGCTCCAGAGGCAGAGGTCACGGCTACGCTCCTCAACGAGCTCACAGACGCCTCGGCCGCTGTGCTCTCCGAACATCCCGTCAACCAGGCGCGCCGGGCAGCGGGCAAGGGCGAGGCGAACACGATCTGGCTGTGGGCGCCGGGCCACAAGCCGACCATGGACACGCTCCAGGACCGCTTCGGCATTGACGGCGCGGTCATCTCCGCCGTCGATCTGATCCGCGGGATGGGGGGCTATGCGGGCATGAAGTCCCTGATCGTCGAGGGTGCGACGGGCCTGTACAACACCAACTACGAGGGCAAGGCGCGGGCGGCCCTGGAGGCGATGCAGGACCACGACCTGGTCTTTGTGCATATCGAAGGCCCAGATGAGGCGGGGCACGCGCGTGACCTCGGGCTCAAGATCCACGCCATCGAGTCCATCGACCGCCGCCTCCTCACTCCGATGCTCGAAGGCATGGAAGAGGCCGGTTATAAGGGTGTTATCGCGGTGTTGCCCGATCACCTCACTCCGGTCGAGCGCGGGGACCACGTGGGTGAGCCGGTGCCGGTGCTCATCTTCGATCCCGACCTCGAGGCGGACTCGGTGAGCCAGTACGACGAGAGTGCGGTGCTCGAGGGGGCTCTGGGCGCGATGGTGGGCGAGGACTTCATCAAGTCCCTGCTGTGGAGGCGCCTCGCCGTGGGATAGTCAGGTCCGGAGTCAAACCCATGGGCTGTGAGCTGTCGTACATATTGAGGGACTTGACGGCCAATTGTAGAGTGCGGTCTCCGATGCGTACGTTCTCTTTCTGTGTTTTCTGGTGCCTGTGCTCTCCAGCTGTTGCGTTCGCGGGGGACGATTCCCCGTGCGCGCAACCGTCGTCGAGCGTAGACCTGGAGACGCAGCTGGGCAGTGCCGAGAGCGCCTGGATCGCGATGGACGAGCGGGGACTGCAAGACGCCCTGAATACGATCGCCGTGCACACATTGCCGTGTCTGGCAGAGGTTCCAAAACAGAGCCTTGCGGCGAGATATCACCGAATGACAGCCTTCGAGCGCTTCCTGAGTGACGATGCCATCAGCGCGCGATCGAGCCTGCAGGCCGCCAGGAATGTCGAGCCAACCTATGCCTTCAGCGATGAGCTGCTTCCATCCAGTGTGCCTCTCCGGCAGGTCTGGGAAGAGCTGGAGCCGTTTGAAGCCACCAGCCGGGTGCCCGAGCCACGTGACGGGGCGCTGGTGTTCGATGGAACGCCGGGTCGTCTGCGTCCCACCGAGGTCCCCTCCCTCGCCCAGCTGACCGCAGCGGACGGCACGATCCTGCAGACCCTGGCGCTTCAGCCCGGAGATCCACTGCCGCAGTATCGGGCGATTCCGCGCATTCGCAACCGACTCCTGTACACCGCTACCGGCCTGGGAGTCGCCGCCGGTGCCCTGTACGGTGCGGCATGGGCATCGAGGACCTCGGTGGTGAACGGCTCCCAGAACCCGAACGCGACCCTGTCCGATCTCGAGTCCAGCCAGGCGCAGATCACGGGTCTCTTTGTGGGGAGCGTCGCGGCCGGTGCGGGCACGGTGGGCTTCTTGGTCGGCGCGGCCTCAGTGGGTGAGCGATGAACTTGGAGCCGGGTGCCGTCGTCGATGATCGCTACACGATCGTCGCGACCTTGGGTGAGGGCGGCATGGCACAGGTCTACCGCGCTCGCCACGAGGGCCTCGGCGTGGACGTGGCCCTGAAGGTGCTCACCCTGGCGCACCCCTCGATCCGAAAGCGCCTCATGGCCGAGGGTCAGGTCCAGGCGAGGCTGCGGCACCCGAACATCGTCTCAGTGCACGATGTCGTCGATGTGCAGGGCCAGCCCGGTCTGGTCATGGAGCTGGTGGAGGGCCCCTCCCTCGACGAGCTGCTGCAGGCCCGAAAGCTCACGTCGGGACAAGCGGACGCGCTGGCCAAGGGCATCATGGACGGGGTCTCTTTCGCCCATGCCCACGGCGTGGTGCACCGGGATCTGAAGCCGGCGAACATCATGGTGGCGATCACCGGGACCGGGCTCGTGCCAAAGGTCGCGGACTTCGGGCTGGTGAAGCTGTCGGGTGCCGGCAACTCCACGACGCGCGCTGGCGTTGCGATGGGCACGCCTTCGTACATGTCACCGGAGCAGATCCGGGACGCGAAGTCCGTGGACGAACGCGCCGATATCTTCTCCCTCGGCGCCATTCTCTACGAGCTGCTCACCGGTGATCGGGCCTTCGCCGGTGGGGATACCCTCGAGGTGTTCAAGGCCATCGACGAGGGACGCAGGCCGTCGCTGCGAGATGTGGTGCCGGACGTTCCGGAGCGCATGGAGCGAGCCGTCGACGCCGCCCTTCAGCCGGATCGCGATCATCGCCCCGCAACCGTGGCGGAGCTCAAGACCCTGTGGTGCGGCCAGGCCCTCTCCGGCCCCTGGGACGACGATCTGCTCCAGGACGCCCGCCAGATCAGCGCCTCGGATGTGCCGGCGACGCCCTCGGCCTCGGACACCTTCGCCATCGATCCCACCGACGAGTCTCCAGAGTCAGCGGCTCTCTTGCCCCTCGGAACCCTGGACAGCTCGGAGAAGGTGGCACAGCTCACGACTCCCGTGTTTGCGACGAGGGACGAAGTTCCCCAGACGACCGGCCGAAAACCATTGATGTTTGCGGCATTGTTGTTCGCTGGACTCGTTGGCATCGTCGGCCTCGGTGCGGTCCTGGGGCTGCTGTGGTTTGCGACCTCGAGACCCGCGATGGTCGAGCCTGGGCAGATCGAGGAAGTGGCCGCCCCCGCCGTCGAGACGGTGGAGGAGACGCCGGCGCCTGAGGCGGTGGAGGAGGCTCCGGTGGAGGCGGTGGCGGAGGCGCCAGTTGAGGATTCGCCAGCGCTGGTGTCCGCTCCCGTCGCTTCACCTGCCGAGCCTGCGCCTTCCTCCGATCCCGCTTCTTCCTCCGATCCCGCCCCTTCCGAGCCCGCCCTTTCCGAGCCTGATCCCGCCCCAGAGCCGACCGGAGCAGACGCGGAGCCCGCTCCCACCGAGGCCACCGCGCCGACAACCGGGACCGTGGTGGTGGAGGGGGTCAGCGCCCTTCTCCAGCTCAAAGGCGTGGAAAAGCCCATGACGGTCGGGCCTGTGCCCCCGGGCAGCTACAAGCTCATGGCCTTCTTCGAGCCGGGCAAGGCCACCGAGGCCGGTGAGTTCGACATCGGAGCCGGCCAGACCGTTGCCTTCGACTGCAATCCGTCCTTTCACGTGTGTCGACGGAGGGGAAAATGAGGTTTCTAGCTCTTTTTCTGCTGGCAGGTTGCCCTCTCCTGAGCGACGACGACCTCGGTGACCTCCAGGACCGGGACGGCGATGGCTACGTCGGGGTGTCCTTCGGGGGCGACGACTGCAACGACTTCGACCCGGACGCCTTCCCAGGTGCGTCGATAGAGGCCGAACACGCCGACGACGGCAACGACCAGGACTGCGACGGCCTCGAGGAGTGCTTCGTGGACGGCGATGTAGACGGCGCCGGTGGCAGCGAGCTGATCGCGGCCGCGGACTGCACCGCCCCAGGCGTCGCGCCGCTCTCCGACGACTGTGACGACGACAACGCCGATGCCTACCCCGGGCAGATCTGGGCGGCCGACTGCGACGGGGATGGCGCCGCATCGCCGACCACGACCACCGCCTGTGATCCAGACCTGGGGACCAGCCCATGCTCCGACGGGCAGACGCCGGATGGAGGCTGGCTGGTGGGCGCGGGAATGGACTGTGACGACGAGTCCGCAGCGCGCTTCCCCGGCAGCGTCTGGTATCCGGACTGTGACAACGACGGCGTGCACGCCATCGCCGGTGTGGTGGCTTGTGACGAATCCGAGGCGGAGACCTTGGGGGATTGTCCCGGTACAACATGGGATAATGAGGCCGGAGACGACTGTGATGACAACTCGGGCACCGAGTTTCCCGGTCAGCTCTGGTACGGCGACTGCGACGGCGACGGCTTCATGTCCGAGGTCGCGGTGCTGGCCTGTGACCAGGAGGAGTTCTGGGTGACCTCGGGCTGCCCGGCGGCTCCCTTTGCCCACACAGCGGGAACCGACTGCGACGACAGCAACGCCGACGCGTATCCGGGTCAGCTCTGGGCGCCGGACTGTGACAGCGACGGCGGCTTCGACCAGATCGCGGTGCTGGCTTGTGAGCCGGCGGACGTCGTCGACGCATGCGGCGGCCTCGGAGCTGCGAGCTGGCAGGTTGGCGCCGGCACCGACTGTGACGACGATTCCGAGCACCGGTTCGCGGGCCAGCAGTGGTTTGCGGACTGCGATGGCGACACCTACCACCAGAGCGGCGCGGTGATCGCCTGCGACGAAACCGAGGCAGAGCTGAGCACGCCTTGCGCCGGCCCGACCGCGGACTGGAACCCGGCGGCACCCCTCGGTCCAGACTGCGATGACGCCGACCCTCTGGTGAATCCGAGCCAACCGGAGGTCTACTACGACGCGGTCGACGACAACTGCGATCCTGCCGACGACCACGACTGGGACGGAGATGGCTACGACTGCGATCCAGTGGTCCCGGGCTCGGTTTGTCCTGGAAGTCCTCCCGGCGGGGACGACTGTTTCGATGAACCGAATGGCCTGTCGCCGATCGCCGCCGAGCTGGCCTATCCCGGTGCGCCGGAGACCTGGTACGACGGCGTAGATCAGAACTGTGACGGTGTCGACGACTTCGACCAGGACGGGGACGGGATCCCCTGCGATCCGGCCTCGGACCTCAACACCTGCCCGCTCTCGGTCGGGGCCGACTGCGACGATCTGGACGCCGCCGAGACGACTCCCGGGTTCTTCGCCATCGGCGACTACACCACCGACGTGCAAGCGCTCATGGACCAAGCCTGCGAGGGAACGGAGTACCGGCTCGCCGGGAGTGCGCTCGACCCCTATGACGCGGTCGACTTCCGAGGGCGCGACTTCATCCTCAGCGCTGCCGGCGACACCAAGATGGAGGGCCGGACCGTGTTCTCGGGTGGCGAGACCCGGGCGGCCGTGATCCGCGGGATCGATCTGATCAACGACGAGGCCTTTGTCGGTGACGGGGGCTGTCTGTACGTCTCTCCGACCTCCAGTCCGACCCTGGAGACTTTCAACATCAACGGCTGCAACGCGACCGGAAATGGCGGTGGCGCGGCCATCTTTGGCGGAGCCCTCCTCGACGACATCGACCTGGACGGCAACGATGCCTTGGGTCACGGTGGCGGCCTGTACGTGGACAACCCGGGCGCCGAGCTGATTGACGTGCGTGCCTCGTTCGGCACTGCCGGCGGGGACGGCGGAGGTCTGTACCTGGCCTCGGGAACGGGTGAACAGCTGGACATGTACTTCAACGAGGCCGGGGGCTCCGGTGGCGGCATCTACGTCGGCGCCGGTCTTGTCGTCTCGGACCTGATCGCAGATCGAAACAGCGCCAGCGTCGGCGGGGGAATCGCCCTGGAGGGCGGGGTGACGCTGGAGACCTACTCGCTGGTGGACGAGAACCAGGCGACAGTGTCCGGCGGCGGCATCGCACTCCTCGGCTCCGGCTGTCTGATCGAGGTGGCCGACATCCTCTCGAACGAGTCGCCGCGAGGAGCGGGCCTGGACGCAGACGGCGTGGACTTTGCCATCAACGGCGCCTACTTCCTCTCGAACCGCGATGTGAACGCTGGGGTTGGCGTAGTCGGTGGGGCCATGTACCTGAACAACGCCACCGCTACCCTCTCCCTGGTCGACCTGACCACCAACAGCCCACCCGCAATCGTCGCTTCGGGGGGCGAGCTCTCCTGGACCGTCGGCCTGATGGTGGCTGGCGGATACAGCGATCCGGTGGTTGTCACCGATGGAACGCTCATCCACTTCGATGGGCTCTCGGCGTCGGGCTATCTCGGCCCGGTCTGGAACCTCGACAATGTACCCGCTGGTAGTACCTTGGAGAGCATTGCCGGAACCGCAAATATCGCGGGAGTCATCGACCTGTCCACGGACGCATCGGTGGATCTCGCCGATGTGCGGCTCTCAGGCAACGGTGGGGTCGGGATCAACCTAGATGGAACCGGTATGATCACCGCAACAAACATCGACGTGCGCGATCAAGTTGGCACCGCGGTATCGGTGCAGTCCGTACTGATCGACGCTTCGAACCTGCTGCTCGCCAACAACCAGACGGGGCTTCTCCTCGATGGTGTGGCACCGGGATCGTCAGTCTCCAACGGCACTTTTGTGGGTAGTTTCGGAAACGCCCTGGAGAACCTGGGTGGCGCGATGACGATCACCAACGCCATCTTTGCCTTCAACAACGTCGGAATCGAGACGCCCAACGGCCCGTTGCTCGACAACACGGCGTTCTGGGCGAATAGTGCGGACTACGGTTTTGGCGGCACGCCCGTCGCGCCGCCACCCGGACTCAACATGCGGACGGAGGATCCGCAGTTCGTGACCTGGTCGCCGACCCTCGACTCGGCGTTCCTGGACCTGCATCTGCATCCGGCAAGCCTGCTGATCGACGTCGGCGATCCTGGGATTCTCGACAGCGACGGCGGGCTTTCCGATCTCGGCTGGTCGGGCGGTCCGGGCGGGGACGCCAGCTGGTTCGACGATGCCGATCTAGACGGGATGCCGGATGGCTGGGAGGCTTTTCACGGCATCATCGGCAACGCCCTGGCCGACGAAGACGGCGACAACCTCTCCAACAGTGCCGAGCTCGCCGCGGGCACCTGGCCCCTGGTCATGGACACCGACGGCGACGGCCTTCCCGACGACGTCGACCCGCTCCCACTCACTCCGTAGCTTGCCGCGAAAGCTGGATTTGTCTGTTGGTGATGTCGGTGAACTTGTCGACGTCGAAGGGTTTCTCCAGCCGCGCGATGTTGGCGTTCTTGAGGTACTCGATCGCCCGCGGCGTGAACGCTCCACCGGTGATGAAGACCACCTTTCCGGCGAGCTCCGGGCTCCCTGACTCCAGCCACTGATGTAGGTCCATACCGGAGACCTTGGGCATCATCAGGTCGCAGAGGATGAGGTCGAAGTCCCGGTCTTCTTCGAGGATTCGTTTTGCGGACTCGCCGTTGTCGGCGGCGACCACATCGTGGCCGCGCAGCATGCGCTGCATTGCTGCCAAAATAGCAACTTCATCGTCCACAATGAGGACGCGCCCCTTGTGTTCAGGAGGTCTGCGTTCCTCGGTTTGCCGGTGCTGTCCGACGTGTTCCATCTGCCCCGCTGGCATCCTCACGATGAAGCTCGTACCCTCTCCGAGCTTGCTGTGTACCTCAATGCTGCCGCCATAGGCATGGATGATGCTCTGGCTGATGGACAACCCCAGACCCGTTCCGATTCCCAGCTCCTTGGTCGTGAAGAAAGGATCGAAGACCTGTTCGACTTGGGACTGGGGGATGCCTTTTCCGGTATCGCGGATCTCCGTGAAGACGTGCTCTCCCTCCTGCCAGGTTCGGATCCGGATCTCGTTTTCAGCGACATTTCCTTCGTCGATGGCGTGGGCCGCGTTGACCAGCAGGTTCATGAAGACCTGGGACAGTCGGCCGTCGTTGGCCATGACGGGCGAGGTCTTTCCAAAGTCCTTGACCAGCCTCGCGCGGTACTTGATCTCGTTGAACACCATGTTGATGACAACTTCGATGACGGGTACCAGGTCGATGGGCACGACGCGGTCCTTGTCGACACGCGCGAAGGTTCCGAGGCCCCTGGTCACTTGCCGGATCCGGTTCGCGCCCTGGAGTGCATCGTCGAGGCGCGAGCCGATGTCTTCGAGCCTTGCGGGGTCGAACATCTTCAGGTCGAGCTTCTCTTCCAGGGTGTTGTCGCCGGAGCGCTCGATGATGTGCGCCAGGCCGGCCTGCATCGCCGCAGCCAGCTCTGGCAGGTCCAAGGCGAGGCTCTGCAAGTTGTACAGCACATAGGAAAGCGGGTTGTTGATCTCGTGGGCAACTCCTGCGGCGAGCATTCCCATGCTGGCGAGGCGGTTCGCCTGGGCGATCTGGGTTCGCATCATTCGGCGCTCGGTGATGTCGCGGCCGATCACGATGATCGAGACCTTGGAGCCGGGTTCCCCGGGAATGCGTGTTCCCAGGTACTCGGTGGGGATCTTCGTGCCGTCCTTGGTGATCAGCTCTGCCACCACCGAGCCCTCTCCGTGCTCGATGATCTGTTGGAGTGCGGCCAGGATCTTGGACAGGTCTTCCTCGGAATAGAAATCGGCAGGGCCCGACATGGCCGCGATCTCCTTGTCCGAATACCCCGATGTCTTGCGGAATGCGGCGTTCCAGCGCAGTAGTTTGTGGGTCTCGACGTCGAAGACAAAGAAGGTGTCGGTCATCGCGTCGATGGAGGCCTCGGCAAGTCCCCGCTCCGCGATGAGTTCCTTGCCCTGTGCTATCCCGTGCAGGGCGAAACCCAGGTCGTCGGCGACCTCGTCGAACAGGTCGATCTCCCCGTCGGTCGCTCGCAGTCCTGGTGGTAGTGCGACGGTTGCAACGCCATAGCGCTGTTCCTGGTGGGAGAGACCCCTGAACATGCGCACTCTGCCGCTGTGGGAGCGGCGCACCGGACAGCTCGCACACTCCGGCGCGTCGCTGGAGATGACAAGTGTGTCGGTGGTGTTCAGCGCCGTTCTCATGCAATCGGTCAAGCCCCGCGGGAGGACGGGCTTTCCGTTGGTGCCGTTCAGCTCCTTTCCCGCCACCCGGTAGCTGGTGAAGGCGGGCTTGTCGGTCCCATTGATTCGAGTCAACAACGCACTGGTATAACCCTGGTTCTCGACGAGAAGCTTCGCGGCATTCTCGAGTAGATTTCGGTCGTCTTTCTCTCGGATGATGAGCTGGTTGACGTTTCGAACGGCGAAGAGAACGCGGTTCAGATGGCTGATCTCGTCGACTCCATCTGCGTGGTCTTGTCGAGCCTGTGCTCTGCGCATCTCCCTCTCGATTGCGGGTCCGAGTCGCTCGAGGAGACCCATCAAGAGATAGTCGTGCGCGCCAGCCCTCATCGTCTCCACGGCGTCGTCTTCGCCGGTTGTGCCTGATACGACGATGAACGGGACATCAATCTCCCGATCCTGGATGATGGACAACGCGTCGAGGCCGGTGAGCTGCGGCATCGAGTGGTTGGCGAGGACCACATCCCAGGGCCCGTCGTCGAGCGCTTTCTCTAGCTCGAAAGCGGTGTCCACTCGGCGATGAGTTGGTGAAAACCCGCTCCGATGCAGCGAGCGCAGGACCTGATCCACGTTGCTTTCGCAGTCTTCGATCACCAGTGCGCGGAGTGGCTTGTCCGTCATCGAACTACTCCAGAGCGGGAGGCGATTGGTACAGCAGCCGCACAAAACGTTCTCTGGCGTTTGTCATGCCTCGTGCTGGCTGGCGTTGGACTTCAGATGTCAAGAGCGGCGTCCATCATTGGCTCGTGGAGGGCGTTTCAGTCAGGTGCGACAATTGTAGTGCACGCTTGCGGCGGTCCTTACTTTGATGTGTCATCACGTGTGTTCCGAATTGGGCTCGACGGAGTGTCGAGGTCGATCGAGAACCCCGACGGTCGCTGGGCCGTATTCCCAGACCGCTTCTCGGCTGGCGGGGCACAAGGGGCTTCTGCGGCTTGCCCCCGCGACGCGATAGAAGGAGGCAACGAGAAACCGATCCTCACCGGACTGATGTCGACTCCTCACAGATGCGCACCCCTGGCTCTCTTCTCGCTGCTTCTCTTTCGCTGCGGTCCCGCCGAGGTCGCGTTCACTTCTCTTCGCCCCCCGAGTGCGGAGATTGTTCCCATCCAAAGCCGTAATACGTTGCCGACCAGTGCGGACGCGCTCGTGCTCTTGGTGCGCCTATCCGACGAGGGTGCCGAGGTCCATGGCACTGTGCTCGCCGATCTGTCCATCGATCTCGACGAGGCCGATGACGAGAAGATGCCGTTTCGCTACCGGGTCCTCGATGCAGTTGGAACGCCGCTGTACGCGCGCTCGGACAAGGGGCCGGTCTATGTGCGAGAGTTCCTGGCCTACTACGGCGAGATGTCGGGGTTTTCGATCCTCGACGTCTACCCAGAGCTCGGCGATTTTGCCCTCGTCGTTCCCAAGCTGGAGGGAGCGCAGACCGTCGAGCTTCAGATCTGGGACGAAGAGCGTCTCTACCACACCGTTGGCACGTATGATCTGCGCAACGCCGAGGAGGATGACAAAGGCCTCTCCGAATCGGTTGTCGACTGGGAAACGCTCTACGAATCCGGTTCCGACGCCCAGCGACTGGACATCGTCCTGGTCGGCGATGGCTACCGGGAAACCGAGCTCGAGAAATGGCGGGCAGACGCCGACATGATGAGCGACAAGCTGCTCGCCACCCAGCCTCTTGCGCAGTACTCCGACCTGATCAACATCCATCGCGTAGACGCTGTCAGTGCCGAGAGCGGAGCTTCCTTCGATTGTACCGATGACTGTGACTTTCGGGATACGGCATTCGGAACCGTCTTTGCGCTGGAGTTCGTCAACTGGCTCCTCGGGACCGAGTATCGGACATCAACGGTGTTTCAACAGCAACAATGGGAGGTAGCACGGGCGGTGAGCGTGGTGCCGTGGGACATGGTGGTGGTCGTTGCGAATACGACCCATGACGGCGGTTTTGCCATGCACTACGCTACCGTTCCCCTCGGGTCGGATGCCACGTGGCCGGACACCGGCGTGCACGAACTCGCCCACGTGCTCGGACTGCTCGGCGACGAGTACAACCAGGACGTGTGTGTGCCGCCGGTGCTGCTCGACCTGCCGCCGAATATCACTGATCAGCCGGAAAGCCCGCATTGGATGCACTGGATCGATGATGGTGTCCCGCTCCCTACTCCGGAGGTGGGCTTCGAGACCGAGACGGGGGCCTTTGTGGGGGCCTTCAACTGCGACGACCTGGCGCGCCCCAATCAGACCTGCCGGATGAACAACTCTTCGTTTGGTGACTTCTGCCCGGTCTGTTCAGAGGCCCTGGTGCGTCGAATCTTCCATTTTGCCGATGCTGTTCATGGGGTCGATACCTCGGTAAGCGACGATGGTTGGCAGTTTTCCCCCGATGCGGTCGTGTCTGTGGACGCGACCTGGTATCTGGACGGGGAGCTGTGGGCCTCGACGGGCAGCGACGAGTCTCTTCAGATCCCCAGAGACTCCCTCGAACCGGGCATACACAGCCTCCAGGTCAATTTCGAACACCGCACTGAGCTCGTGCTCGATGCCGGCGAAGACCTCTCCGAGCGCTACGAGTGGATCCTCACTATCCACTGACCTCACGGGCGGCGATACGGGCACTCATGGCCCGCACCCGGCGAAGCTCCTCGTCGAGATCCCGCGTGCCGTCGGAGCTCAGGAGGCTGGTGGCGCTGCGATCGGTTGCGAAGGAACGTGCCACTTCGTCGTCGAGGAGCACGCCCAGCCCGAGAATGCCCAGGCTCATGCCGATCGGGAAGTCGGTGATGATGAGGGCGGACAGGATGATTCCCGCGATCCTCGCCCACGGCCTGCCCTGTAGCAAACCCTGTCCGGTGGCGATGAAGGGAAGGGCGAAGAGTCCACCAAAACCCAGGAGGAATGGCATCATAAACAGACCGATGGGGTCGCCCGCGAGGTAGGTGGCTCCAGCCAGGATCACGGCTCCGAGGGCGGTCGCGGCGCCGATCAGCGCACCGTAGAAGCGAAGTCCATGGGCAACAACATCGAGATGGCGGAGCATCATTCCTCCTGTGTCTCTATGTACGGGCGGCTGGGCGGCGTATTCCCTATGTGTTCAGATCTGAGATGATGAGGCCGTCCTCCAGTCGGACCCGACGCTGCGCGATCTGCGCTACGTCGGCTTCGTGGGTGACCAGGACCACGGTGTGACCCTCCTCGTGCAGCTCCCGAAAGAGGGCGAGGATCTCGGCGCCGGAGGCGCTGTCGAGGTTTCCGGTGGGCTCGTCGGCGAGGAGCAGGCTCGGATTGGTGACCAGGGCTCGGGCTACGGCGACTCGCTGACGTTGCCCGCCCGAGAGCTCGGATGGCCGATGGTGCACACGATCCTCCAGGCCGACCTTCTCCAGCATGGTCCGGGCTCGTGCGAGGCGATCCTTGTGGGGAACACCGCCATATCGCAAGGGAAGAGCAACGTTTTCGTCGGCTCTTAGCCCCTCGAGGAGGTTGAAAGACTGGAACACGAAGCCGATCTGGCGGTTGCGGATCGTGGCAAGCTGATCTGGGGAAAGGGACTGAACTTCGGTGCCATCCAGGCGGTAGGTGCCGGAGGTGGGTGCGTCCAGACAGCCGAGCAGGGAGAGCAGGGTGGTCTTTCCGGATCCACTCGCTCCCTCCAGTGCGACGAATTCTCCCGCTTTTACCTTGAAATCTACGCCTCGGAGCGCGTGGACCTCGGTGGTCCCCATGGCGTAGGACTTTCGCAGATCCACGGTCTCGATCACATCGGTGTCGTCGGGCATGGCAAGAGGCTACCCTCTTTGGCAACGAACCGGAGGGACCATGTGGTTCTGGCTGTGGCTGCTGGCTGCTCAAGCGGAAGAGCTGACCTTGAACGACGCCCTGCAGCGGGCACTCGAGCACAACATCGAGGCCCAACAGGCGCGCTTGCGACTGGAGCGCAGTGGGCACAGTCTTGCGGCGGCGGCGGCGAGCTACGATCCGCGTCTGGATGTGAGCGTGGACGTCGGCGCCACCAACGAGTCCACCAACGACGTCGCCGACGGTGTGGACACCCTGGTCAGCTCCTCGACGGGTTGGAGTGCGAGCCTGTCTCAGGCGACGCCCATCGGTGGAGACGTGTCCCTGACGTGGTCGGAGACCTTCACCAGCTCGAACTCCGAGTCCGTGGTGAGCCAGACGACAGCCTCGGATCGGGCGCGGCTTTCGGTGAGTCAGCCGCTCTTGGACGGCGCTGGGCCTCGATCCGCACTGGCTGGAGTCCGGCAGGCTCGGCGCGAGACCAGCGACGAGGAACTGGCGTGGAGAGGGGCGGTGGAGCAGCTGGTGCTCGACGTCTCCGCGTCCTATTGGCGTCGCGTGTCGGCAGAGCGATCGTTGGAGCTGGCGATTCGGTCTCGGGAGATCGCCGAGCAGAGTCTCCAGGACACCCAGGAGCGATATGGGGAGGGTTTTGCCGGCAGCGGAGACGTGCTCCAGGTGGAGCGCGCGCTGGGGGGGGCCAGGCAGTCCGAGGTGGTCGCCGAAGCCGGGCTGGAGAGTGCGACGGAGTCCTTCCGCAGGACGATCGGCGAGCCGCTGGTCGCAGAGGAGGCGCTGGTCCTCGTCGACCGGCCCGCTGTGCCACAGGGGGAGCTAGAGGTCGAAGAAGTCCTGGCGAGAGCGAGGGAAAATAACGCTTCGTGGCGAAGAAAGCAGATCGCAGCCGAGGGCGCCCAGGATCAGTTCCGAGTCACTCGCAATGCGGCGCTTCCGAACCTCGCAGTGAACGGATCCATCGGCCTGAGTGGGCTCGGGAACACCGGAAACCTGGCCAGGGAGGCGGTGATCCAGGGCGATAGCTCCGATTGGAGCGTCGGCACATCGGTGTCCGTGCCGCTCCTCAATCGCGAGCCCCGCTCCTCTCTGGCAAAGGCTCGCCACACTCGCGATCTAGCCGTGCTGGATCTGGAGGCCGCCGAACAGGATCTGCGCATGCAGGTCCGCAATGCGGTGCGATCTGTTCGTCGCGATCGATCCCGGCTGGCCCTCGCCGACGACACGCTCCGGGTAGCGAAGCTGGCGTTGGATGCAGATCAAGAGCTCCTGCGGGACGGCAGGGGCTCGGCCAGGAACATCGTGCTCTCCCTGGAGTCCCTCGACCGTGCCCAGGCCGATCAGCTCCAAGCGGAGATCGATCTGCAGGCCTCGGCTCTCGAGGTGCAGCGGGTGGCGGGCACGCTCCTGGACGAGATGCCGCTGCGCGGTTGGTGACTATCCAGAGTGGCGGACGGCGATGGCGGGCGGGAGCTGCGAGGCTCGTCTGGCCGGTACGAAGCCAAAGACGACGCCCTCGAGGGCACTGATCGTGGTGGCGAGCAGTACGGCTTGAATGCTCACTGCGGTGGCCCATCCGGTCGCCAACGCCACGGTCCACGAGATCAGCACGCCGGCAGCGACCCCGAGAATGCCGCCTAGGAGGCTGATCAACAGGGCCTCGGCGAGAAACAGAACCCGGATGTCTGACGGCTTGGCTCCCACAGCGAGGCGGATGCCGATCTCTCGGGTGCGCTCGAGCACGGTGGCCAGCATGATGTTCATGATGCCGATTCCGCCAACAAGTAGGGAGATCCCCGCGATCAGGCCCATCACCAGGTTGAAGATGCGCTGCTGGGCTCGGGACTGTTCGAGGAGTTTGAGGGGCACGACCAGCTCGTAGTCTGGCTGTTCCCGGTGCATTCGCTTCAGGATCCGGCTGGCGACCGCGGTGTGCCCAGGCACCTGGTCCACGGTACCCACCGCCACCTGAATTTCCGATAGGGGAGGGGAGCCGTCATTTCTGGCGATGCGTCGCTGGACGGTGGATAGGGGCGCGATGATGGCGCCGTTCCGGTTCACGACGTCCACACCCTCCACCTCGGCTCCCGACGTGCTTCCGTCGTCGAAGAAACCCACCACGGTGAGCCAGGTCTGGTCCACGCGAACTCGCTCTCCCAGAGCTGGTTTTGCTCCGAAGATCTGACGCCTCGCGACCGGTCCCATGACGCAGACCTGGGCCAGGGCTGCTTCGTCGGCGCTGGTGAGCGGTCTTCCCTCTCGAAGGACCAGATTGGAGCTCACGAGCCATGCGGCGTCGGCTCCGATGACGTCTACAGCCGACGGGTCTTTTGGCCTGGGAACGATCTCCTGCAGTGGGAGCTCGCGGGCCGAACCGACGTGGGTGGCATCGGGAAGCTCGGCGACCAACGCCTCGACGTCCCGCGCCGAGAGCCCCGAGGACTTGCGCCGGATCTCCTTCTCCCGCTCCGGATCGTCGCCCAGGTCCTTGTTGCGGATGCGGAAGTTGAGGATGCCCATGGACTCGATGAGCGTCTGCTGCTCCTGGCGGGCGCCCTCACCGATCGAGAGGATGCCGATGACTGCGGCGACTCCAAACAGGATGCCCAGGCCGGAGAGGACCGAGCGAACCCGATGTCGCGCCAGGCCGTCCCAAGCTTCGCGGATGACATCGCGATCGAGGGTCACGGCTCGGCGGCCATGGCCTCACCGGGCATTCCTGGACTGGGCAGCTCGCCAGCATCGAATTTCTCTGGGTCGACCAACGCGACGACATCCCCAGGATCTATCCCGCTCTCGATGACGACGTGAGTGTCGTTGGCGATACCGACCTCGACCTCAGTCTTGGTGTATCCGCGGAACCCGCTCACCCAGCAGAAGGTCGAGTCTTCGTCGTGAAAGACGGCCTCGAGAGGGATGAATAGTGCATCGTCCAGGTGGTCCGTGAGCACTTCGGCCCGGACCGTCATGCCCGGCTTCATGGTTGTGGTGGTCTCGTCGAGGGCGACTTCGACCCGGAGGTGTTTGACCTTTTTGTTTCGGTCGCGACGGATGGCCAGATCGGCGACCTTGCTTACGTTGCCGGGATGCTTGTCGTCGGGGTGGGCATCGATGACGATGCTCACGGGCTGGTCGGCCTCGACCTTGCCGGCGTCGACCTCGTGCAGCCAGGCTTCGACCTCCATGGTGGTGAGATCGGGCAACTCGAGGATGGAGCTGCCGGCCCACACCGTGTCACCGGCGGTCACCGGGCCCATGCTGCCGCCCCTCCAGCTCTGTAGGAGGATGACCAGTCCCGGGGAAGGTGCCTTGATCTCGGCGTCTTCGAGCAGCTCGCTCGCCTTGGTGACCCGCCGCTCGGCCTGCACCGCGTCGAGGCGCAGGAGCTCGAGCTCGGCGAGACTCTCCAGCCGCGAAGCCTCTACGGCGGACTCTGACCGACCCACCGAGATGGTGCTCTCCTGCACGTCGATTTTGGCGCTCTCCCTCTCTACTTTCGGCACGGTCTCCGAGTCTGTCACCCGCATCTGGGCCCGCTCTAGACTGAGCTTGGCACTGACGACCTCGTTTTCTAGATCTGCGAGTTTGATGGCCATTTTTGCTCGGCCTTGCTCGATCTTGATGCGGGCGACCTCGTGGTCGTCTGTGGCCTTCTCGAGGGCCTGTTGCAGCTCGTTGCGGTCGAACTCCACCAAGCGGTCGCCCTCTTGCACTTTCTCGCCCTCTTCGATGATCCAGATGACCTTGACCGAGCCATCGAGGTCAGGCGCGGAGATGGTCACGGACTTCTCGGCTTTGAGCTCTCCGGGGATGGCGAGCGTCACGTCGAAGGGGCCTTGTTTCGCCGTGGACGTTGGGATCTCCCCACTGCCGCCTCCGAAACAACCCGCCAACATCGCAATGACAATGAGTGCGGTCATTGCGCCCCATATCCCATCAGTGGTCTATGGCGTCTCGGATCGCAGTCACCAGCACGTCGATGCGGAACGGCTTCTGCACAAAACCCGAGACCCGCTCACCCTGGAAACGCTTGGTGGCCTCGGGCTCGGTGTAGCCGCTGAACAGGACGATGCGCGCGTCGGGGTCGATCTGCCGGATCTGCTTGGCCGCTTCGATCCCGTGCATACGAGGCATTGTCACGTCGAGCAGGACAACGGCGATTTGATCAGAGTGCTCTCGGTAGACATCCACACACTGCGCACCGTCGTTGGTGGTGAGCACGTCGAAGCCGTGAAGCTCGAGGACCTCTCGACAGATGTCGCGCACCCCGGCCTCGTCATCGGCGACCAGCACCATGCCCTCGCCGCTCCACTCGCGGTGCGGTCTCGACTGGACGGGTTCGGGTGTCTTCTGTTTGGCGGTGTGCGGAATCAGCACGCGGAATGTGGAACCGTCGCCGGGTGCCGACGTGACAAACAGCTCGCCGTTGTGGGCGCGCACGATGCCGAGAACGGCTGCCAGGCCGAGCCCGCGCCCGGTGAACTTGGTGGTGAAGAAGGGGTCGAACAGGCGTGCCTGGGTCTTTTCGTCCATGCCGACGCCGGTGTCCTCGACGTCGAAAAATACAGTCTCGACCTGCTCATTGCCCGGGTCTTGGACGCCCGTGCGCAGCGTGATGGTGCCGGTGCGATTGTCGAGGGCCTCGGACGCATTGGTGATCAGATTCATGACAACCTGCCGTATCTGGGTCGCGTCTGCCTCTATCGGTGGGGTGTCTTCGAGCTCGTAGACAAGCACGGCGGTCTTGGCGATGGAGAGCTGCAGCAGCTGCCCCATCTCCAGCACGAGCTCGTTCATGTTGACGACCTCGGTCTCCATGGGGCCCTGGCCGGCATATGCGAGCATCTGATTCGTGAGTTCGGAGGCTCGGATCGCGGTATTGCGTATGCGGGTGAGGTGGTCCTGTACGCGGTCTGGATCTGTGGGAGAGCGAAGGGCGAGATCTGCCGCCCCGAGAATCCCGACGAGGAGGTTGTTGAAGTCGTGGGCGATCCCGCCAGCCAAGACCCCCAGGCTCTCGAGCTTCTGGGCGTAGAGCATCTCCAGCGTGCGCTGTTCGACCAGCTCTTCGAGGCGATCTCGGTAATCTTCGAGTTCGCGTGCCTGATTTCGCTGCTCGGTGATGTCGGTGAGGTACAGCGTGAGGCCGATGACTCGACCGTTGGCGTCGCGGATCGGGCTGTACAGGTCTTCGTAGAATCGGCGGTTCAGTTCTTCGTCGCCATAGGCCTCGATCAGGCTGAAGGATTCGCCGGCGAGGGCGCGATCGAAGTTCTCACGTGCCTTGACGCGATCGTCCTCTCGGCCGATGAGCTCGAGCATGCAGTCGCCGACTCGGATCTCGACTCCCCAGATCGCTTTCATCGTGTGCCAGTGGTTCTGGTTGAAAGCGAGGTAGCGATACTGTTGATCGAGGGCGAAGATCACGATGTTCGGCGGACTTTCGATGACCGCGCGAAGTACCGCGTCCGAAACGGGGTGTGATGTGGGAGGTGCCATTCACGACGCTCTTGTGGATGGCGGTCTCCATATCTCTTTCCTTCCTACAGTGCCCTTTCGCAGGCCATTCTAGCTCAATTCGCCCGAGAGGCAGAGCCGCCGCCGCGTCCGTTTCCTAACCCCTTTGTCCTGCGCGGCGCACATTCAGATTGTCAGCAAGGACCCGGCGCAGGAGTCGCTGAGCCCACAGCGAGACCGGTGGGATATGGTTCGGTTTCGCAACTGGGAGTTTCAATGCCTACCTACGGTCACACCGTCCTTCTCGCCGGCATCGACGTCGACGAAGCCACCGAGCGAACCACGGCAGCCCTGGGTGGGAGCGGCTTCGGCGTTCTCACCACCATCGATGTGAAGGCCGTCTTCAAGGCAAAGCTCGATGTCGAGGTTCGGCCCTATCGAATCCTCGGAGCCTGCAATCCAGTTCTCGCCAGCCGCGCCCTCGAACTCGAGCCTCACGTGGGACTGCTCATGCCCTGCAACGTCGTTGTCCGGGCGGTGGAGGGCGGCACCGAGGTCAGTTTCGTGGACGCCACCGCTCAGCTCGCAGTTTCGAAGACCGGAGTCTTGGCGCGGATCGGCGAAGAGGCCGACGCTCTCCTCAGGCAGGCTGCAGACGCCCTCCGAGGATAGTTCCTCGAGCGCCACATTGCTCTGAAGGAAATCGTGACTCCGTTGTCCTCCTCGGCAAAGGACTGCGGAAGTGGACTCAATTGGGCGCTGTTCGTGCCGATGTAGTACTCCCCCGCGCACGAGGAGGAGGTCTGTGAACCCGCGCGCTGACCGGCCAAACACCTACGGCAATGCATCGCCGGCCGTGATAGTCCGCCATTTGGAGGAGTTCATGGCGGATAACCTCGATGCCATCCTGCAGCCGCGTTCAGTGGCGGTGATTGGTGCCAGTCGCAAGCCCGGCAGACTCGGCTGGGAAATCGTGCACAATCTCTTGGAGTACGGTTTCAACGGGACGATCTATCCGATCAATCCGAGCTCGAGGCACGTGCACAGCATTCGCGCCTGGCCGTCTATCGAGGACGTCGAAGACCCTATTGATCTCGCGGTATTGGTCGTTCCCCGCGATCAGGTACTGCCCCAGGTCGAGGCCTGCGCTCGCAAGGGCGTTCGCGGGCTGCTCATCATCTCGGCCGGCTTCCGCGAGGTCGGCGACGAGGGACGGGAGCTCGAGGAGAAGATCACCCACATCGCGCGGAAGCACGGCATGAGGGTGGTGGGCCCCAACTGCATGGGGGTCATCAACGCCGACCCGAATGTTCGCCTCGACGCCTCTTTCGCGGAGACGCAGCCCATTCCGGGGTCGACGGCGTTCGCGAGCCAGTCCGGCGCGGTGGGTGAGGTCATCCTGTCCCACGCCCACAACAAGGGGCTGGGGATCAGTCAGTTCGTCTCGCTGGGCAACAAGGCCGATGTCTCGGGCAACGACCTGCTCGAGTGGTGGTGCGAGGATCCGAACACCCGCGTGGTGCTGCTCTACTTGGAGAGCTTCGGAAACCCCAGGAACTTCGTGCGCATTGCTCGAGAGATCACCCGTGGGCGAGGCAAGCCCATCCTGGCGGTGAAGTCCGGACGCACCCGCCAGGGAGCGGCCGCCGCGAGTTCCCACACAGGGTCGCTGGCGGGCGGAGACCAGGCTACAACGACGCTTTTCGAGGCCTGTGGCGTCACGCGATGCAACACGGTCGAGCAGCTCTTCGACCTCGCCGCTGCGTTCAGCTCACAGCCCCTGCCGGTGGGCAATCGCATGGCGGTGCTCACCAACGCCGGCGGACCGGGCATCATGGCGACCGACTCTCTGGTGCACTTTGGCCTGGAGATGGCCGAGCTGTCCGAACAGACCACTGCGGCGCTCCGGGGCGCACTCCCGCCCGAAGCCAGTGTGCGCAATCCCGTGGACATGATCGCGTCGGCGGGGGCTGCTGGCTATCGTGCCTGTACCGAGCTGTTGCTGGCCGATCCCAATGTCGATGCGCTGGTGGTGCTCTTTGTGAGCCCGGTCATCATCGACGCCACCGCCGTGGCCGATGCCATTGTCGAGGGCGTTCGCCTGGGGATCGAGCGTGCAGGCATCGCCAAGCCCGTGCTCAGCTGCATCATGGGAGCCCATGCGCGCGACGGCACTGGAATCGCCCTGCTCCGGGATGCTGGCATTCCAAACTACGCTTTCCCCGAGACTGCCGCCCACGCGATGTCGGCGATGGTCAAGTTCCGCGCCTGGCGTGACCGACCGCTCGGCGACGAGCGGGTCTTCCAGGTGGATCGGCGACGGGTCGCCGAGATCATCGAGCGCACGCGGGCCAGCGGGCGCAGCTGGGTCGGCGCGACCGATGCCTTCTCGATCCTCGACGCCTATGGCATTCCGGTGGTCGCAGCGCGTCAGGTGCAGACTCCAGAGCAGGCCCACGCCTTTGCCGAAGAGGTCGGCTATCCGGTGGTGCTCAAGCTCGATCGCGACGATCTGGTGCACAAGTCCGACATCGGTGGCGTGCAGGTGGACCTGCGCTCCGAGCGAGAGATCAAGGGCGCTTTCTGGGAGGTCACCGAGAGACTGGAGCAGGCGGGTCTGAAGAACAACGGCCCTCCGCGCTTCCAGGTCCAGAAGATGGTGACCGGGGGCCAGGAGTCCATCATCGGCGCCGTCGACGATCCCGTGTTCGGGCACATGCTGATGTTCGGCCTCGGAGGCGTCTTTGTCGAGCTGATGAAGGACGTGGTCTTCCAGGTGCATCCCATCACTGACGAGGACGCACGCCGCATGATCCACGGGATCAAGGGGCTTCCCCTGCTGCAAGGCTACCGAGGGTCCGCCCCCGCGGACATGGCTCGTCTCCAAGACGTGCTGCTGCGCGTCAACCAGCTGGTGGGGGACTTCCCCGAGATCAGCGAGATGGACCTGAATCCTTTCCTGGTTCTGCCCGAGGGTGGGTTTGCGGTGGATGTTCGCGTTCGCCTGCGTCGCTCGGCTATTTGACGAGGGGAACACGGGCGCGAGTGGTCTGATCTACGTCCACAGCGACCGCTCTGTTGCTCTCCGGAGTTGGATGCCACATCGAGAGCACCCGTGGGTCCCCAGCGTCGGTGTAGCCGTCGACCTCGGCCCCGCCGGAGCTCTCGACGTCCACTCCGAGCAGTTCTGCGAGCTCGACGCCGCCGATCTTCAGTCCCTTCGCTGCCCGCAGCTCGAGATCCACTGCCGGCGGCGTGTCCTCCCACCAGGCTTCGATCTTCACTCCTCGCACCTTCAGGAGGGCATCTCCGGGGAGACGCACCGCTTGGAAGTTGGTGCATATGCCCCGTACCCACAAGACTCTCGGCTCCTTTGACAGGAGGTAGGGCTGCAGCTCGCACTCGTCGCCCTTGCCAACAGCTGGATCGCTCCGACCCTTGTAGGGAAAGGTCTCGGGCAGGATCAGCCAGCGAGACTCCGACGATGGATTGCGCAGCTCCACGTCGAAGGTGAAGGTCGAGAGCGGGGGCTTGAGCCTCCTCTGATTCTGGAAGACCGCGGAGAGCCAGGGTGAAGCCAGGGATACTCGCCCGCTCGCGAGCCATTCCCGCGCTGGAGCTTCGTCTGCGTATACGGTGATCAGTCCTTCCCGGCAGTCGACGATGCTGGTCTTCACTCCCTCGATGTCGATCCAAGCGCCGGGTTCGCAAGGCGTGTCGGTGGGGCCGACGTCGAGGCTCGTTTGTCCGGGCGGCGGGGGTACATCCAGCGCCTGCGCGACGGGCACTCCCGGGGGTGCTGGAGGGTCTGCGCAGCCGCCGATCGACCAGAGAAGCAGCAACCCATGTAGTCCGAAGGCCATGAGGAGAGTATGCCCTCTGCGATACCATCCACCAATTCACGGGAGAAGGTCGTGGCCGAACCCGCAGATGGTCGGATGAGAGGCGATGTCGTCGCCTTCAACACCATCGCCTTCTCGGTGGCCTTCGCGGCGTGGGTGATGTTCGCCCCGTCGGTGCGGCTCATCGCGGAGGAGTTCGGTCTCAGCCCGTCGCAGGCCACCTTCATCAAGTCCGTGCCGATCCTCACCGGCTCCCTGTTCCGCATCCCCGTTGGCATGCTCACCGACCGCATCGGCGCCCGCGTCACCTTCACCGGTCTGATGGTCCTCGGCGCAGTGGCCGCTTTCGCTATGGCCTCCTTCTCTACGGCTCCAGCCTTCATCGCCGGCGGCTTGGTCCTTGGTATGGTTGGGACTACCTTTGTAGTTGGCGTGCAGTCGGTCTCCTCTTGGACGCCTCAGAGCCGGCAGGGCCTCGCGCTGGGTCTGTTTGGGGCCGGGAACGTCGGAACCGCGATTACGACCCTTGGTATGCCGATTCTCCTCGTCGCGTTCGACTGGCAGATGACCTTTCGTGTGTACTCGGCAGTGCTCTTGTTGACCGCGGTGGCCTACTGGCTGCTCGTGCGGGATGCTCCGCGAGTGGGAGCCCATCCGACCCTCTCTGCGTTGCTCGAGCCGGTTCGGACCGTGGAGGCCTGGCTGTACGGCCTCTACTACACGGCGACTTTTGGTGTTTTTGTCGCAGCAACCTTGCTTCTTGGCGATATCTACATCGACATCTACGACGTGTCACTGGAGACTGCGGGTGTGATCGCGACCAGCTTCACTTTCACCGCCAGCCTGGCCCGAATCCCGGGCGGTGCCCTCGCGGATCGTTTTGGTGCGCAGCGTTTGTTGGTGGTTTCGCTCCCGGCCATTGGCTGCACGCTGGTCCCTGTTGTCTTTGGACTGCCGCTGGTCGCTACGGCCGGACTCGTGTTCGTGAGCGGCGTCTTCATGGGCTTCGGCATGGCAGCCACCTTCAAGGCCATCCCCACCCAGTTCCCCAAGCGCGTCGGTGCGGTCGGCGGTCTGGTGGGTGCGGTGGGAGGACTTGGCGGTTTCTATCTGCCTCTTGTCGGTGACTGGGTAGCTACGGCGGTCGGCTCGACAGCCTGGCAGATAGCGCCCTTGGCTGGCGTGGCCTTTGTGGCTGCGGGCGCTGCAATCTTGAGTGGGCGCTTGGTGAGAGCCTATCCTTGAGGGAGGAGGCGAGATGCGGCTGATGGTTCTGGTCTTGGCGACGTCTTGCTCTGGTGAGCCCGACAAGCCCGTTGGAGCGGATACCTCCGACACCGATACCGATACCGATACTGATACCGACACAGACACCGATACCGACACCGACCCGTCCTCGTGGGCCTGGGCGGACATCGACCGGGATCGCCTGGTCTTTCACAGCAAGGTCGACGACCCCTTGGGCAACGGGGAGTTCTACGTCCTCGACAAGGCCGGAACAATTACTCAGATCCTGGACAATACCGAGATCGACAGCAACCCCGCCATTGCGCCATCCGGGGGACTGGTGGCCTTTCATCGGTATGTCGTCGCCGGCGACTTCTCCTCGCTGGAGGCCTTCCTGGTCGACGTTAACACCGGCGACGAGACCCGCCTGACCGACGATGCCGTGGCCACCGCGATCCCGAAGTGGTCGAGTGACGGCGCGACCCTGGTCTACACCTCGTGGAGCACCTGGGGCGTTCCGAGTGCAGCCAACGTGCTCACCCTCGAGCTGTCGAGCTGGACGGTCACCCAGATCTCCAGCGACGCCGACCACGACGACAACGATCCCACCTTCTGTGGCGATGATGCGATCGCCTTCAAGTCCCTTCGCAATACCGAAATGGCGGACAAAGAAGAGATCTTCCTCATGGATCTCGACGGTTCGAATGTGCGGCAGCTCTCGGCGGTCGACGATGACCTCGCTGGCGGCTGGGAGTCGGACCACGACCCTCGCTGCTCGCCCGATGGGCAGTGGGTCTACTTCTATCGCTACGAGGCGACGCGCCCCTGGTCCCAACAAAACGCCGCGAACTGGGACGAGGTCTACCCGGTGAACATCTGGCGGGTCGACCGCGCCGGCAACGAGGAGAAACTGACCGACTGCTCCTACTCCTGCAGCTATCCAGTGCCCGAGCCCGGCGGGAGGGTCCTCTTTCTGGAGAAGGAGGCCATCACCAATGGCGCTGGCGACCTCATCGGAACGAGTGGACGATTCATGGTCATGGAGGCCGACGGCTCGAACCAGCGGGAGCTCCTTCCAGAGTCCGTCTACGGCGACCACGCCTCGACCCTCGAGTACCACGACTGGTGAAGCACGAGTTGTCCTCTCGGTCCAGAGCCGTAAGGAAACTGTCCTAGATTGGCTCGCGACATCGGTCTCTTTGCCCCAAGGGTTATCCTGTAGATGGCCGGGGGAGAGTGATGCGAACGTGGATCATTTTGTGCTTCTGCCTGGTGTGCTGCCAGGCCACTGGCGAAAAAGGGCCGCGCTCCAAGGACGCGGGCTTGGTCGACGATGACGGCGATGGGATCACCGTCGACGATGACTGCGACGACAACGACCCGGATCTGTTTCCCGGCAACGACAGCGTCGACGTGATGGGGGATGGGGTCGACAACAACTGCGACGGTCACGACGGCGTCGATCTGGACGGTGACGGCTTCGCGACTTCGGAATCCGGCGGCGACGACTGCGACGATACCGATCCGGGGCTGACGCCCGCCGATGTCGATGCCGATGGCTTCTCGAGCTGCGATGGAGACTGCGACGACAGCAGCCCCTATGTGGCGCCGGATCTGCCCGAGACCTGCGACGGCGTCGACACCGACTGCGATGGTGCTCTCGACGAAGACGCCGACGGCGTGGACCTGTGTCTGATGTCCGACATCTTTGGTCTCGGCGGGGCGGTAGATGTGCTCTTTGTCGTCGACAACTCGTGCTCCATGGCCGAGGAGCAGCAGCGGCTGGCCAACAACGGGGTCGACTTCCTGACGCCGCTGATAGGCCACGACATCCACGTGGGCGTCATCACGACCGACCTGACAGACGCGAGTCAGTCCGGTCGGCTGCGAACCATCGCCGGTCTCAAGTGGATCGACGACACCTTCGACCAGTTCGACGCCGAGAACTTCTTCGACCTGGCCATCCAGGCGGGGACCAACGGTGACTGGAACGAGGCTGGGCGCGATGCGGCATACCAGGCTCTCGCCGTCCTGAACAACGCGTACAACACTGGCTTCTCCCGAAGCACGGCGCCCCAGCACATCGTCGTCCTCACCGACGAGAACGATCACTCCACCGGCGTGCAGGTCGGCAACTTCATCACGTGGATGTCGACGTTCAAGGCCGACCCGACGATGACCGTGTGGCACTCCATCGTCGCGCCACAGCCGATCTGCCCGGCGGCGATCGAGGTCGGTACGGACTACCTTGCCATGTCGACCGCGACTGGTGGTATGACAGCGTCGATCTGCGCGCCCGACTATGGGCCCCTGATGTCCACTCTGGCACAGTCCATTGTCCCAATGGGCAATGAAGATTTGGTCTTCACCCTGAGTGAGGTCCCAGTGGAAGCGACCCTCGAGGTCTGGATCACCGAGCCCGGCATCCTTACGTACTTGGTGGACCCCGCAGACTGGTCCTATGTGGCGGCTGGAAACACCGTCGAGCTGCTCGGTCTTGTCGTGCTCGACGGCTCGTTGGCCGAGATCTCCTATCGCAAGGCGACCTGATTCTTGTCCGCTGGAGTGGCAGATTTACAGCAGTACGACCCCGGTCACTTGAACTAGTTGTTACGTCCCAATACGAGAGCACGGTGCCATCAATGGAAGCCTTGACCCTCGGGAGCTGGGTCGTCGATCTCGCGCGTCACGTCGTGGTGCGGGATCGCGACGAGGAGCCCCTCACCCCCCTCGAGGCGAACCTGCTCGCCTACCTTGCTGCGCGCTCCGGGACAGTGGTGTCGCAGCAGGATCTGCTCACTGATGTGTGGGGATACGCGGTGGGCGTTTCGACTCGAACGGTGAGCTCCACCATCCGGCGCCTGCGGAGCAAGATCGAGCCCGATCCTAAGCATCCGCGGTATCTACTCACCTGCTATGGGCGTGGCTTTCGTCTCGATCTGCCGGTGGTCGTGTCGACTGCGGCTGGGGACGCCATCAACTTCTCGAAGGCATCCGACCTGTTCGTGGGGCGTACACACGAGCTGAGTCGCCTAGCGAGCCTGTGCGCCATCGAGGCGCGGTTGGTGACGATTGCCGGTCCAGCGGGGTCCGGAAAGACCCGCTTGATGAGAGAGCATGGACTGGGCACGGCCTCCGGTCCGCGGGCGCCGTCGGGTGGGGTGTGGTTCTGCGATCTGACTACCGCTGTAGACCCCTATGAAGTTGCCTATCTAGTAGCCCAGGCCCTGGAGATCCCCCTTGGCATGGTGGCCGCCGATCGCGCCGGAGAGCGGGTCGCTGCGGCGCTGGTGGGGCGGGGGTCGGTGTTGTTGTTAATGGACAACTGCGAGCAGCTCTCGGCTTCCGCCCTTGGATTGCTGTCCTCTTGGCTGGAGGCGGCGCCGGTCGTGCAGCTGGTGTGTAGCTCCCGCCGTCCACTGCAGCTCGAGGGCGAGCGCGTGATCGGCCTCGAGCCTCTCCCCCTGCCCGAGGCTGTGACCCTGCTCCGAGAGCGGGCCCGCGCGACCCGTGCTGGCCCGGAGCCGGATCGAGAGCTCGTCGAGCACCTCGCCGAGCAGCTCGATCGACTGCCTCTCGCGTTGGAGCTGGCCGCCAGCAGGCTCGCGTCGATGGGCTGGTCCGAGGTCTCGTCTCGGATGCAGGAACGCTTCCGCTTGCTGCGGCGCGCAAGCGACAACTCCCGCCACGACAGTCTGTACGCCACCATCGACTGGTCCTGGAACCAGCTGGAGGCTTGGGAGCAAGACGCGCTGGCGCAGGTCGCTGTCTTTCGGGGCGGCTTTGGGCTGGACGCGGCCGAAGCGGTCGTCGATCTTCACCAGGCTGACGCCCACTGGATGCCCGACATTCTCGATGTCTTGCGCCTCAACTCCCTGGTGCGGGTGGAGCACGACCAGGCCGAGCGCGCCCGCTATGACCTGTTGGTCACCGTGCGTGCCTACGCCGCCCAGCGCCAGCCGACCGGGTGTGAGGAGCGGCACGCGGCCTGGTTTGGTCGGATCACGGAGCAGGCGCTCGAGGAACGCCGTACTGGCAAGGCATGGCGGTGGATCCTCGCAGACGACGAGAACGTCCGAGAGGCGTGTGTTTGGGCCTTCCGCGCTGGCGCCCTGCAACTCGCGCTCCGGCTGGCCGTGGCATTCGATGCGCTGTGGTCCGAGCGGCACTCGCTCTCCGAGCGGCTGGAACTCTTGGAGCGTGCGCTGGCTATTCCCGGAGACGGCCAGCGCGCTGCTGCCCTCCGTGCATGTGGGGATATAAAGCGGATGATGGGTGATTTCGCTGGCGCTGAGTCGGACCTGGTGGTCGCCGCCCGGGAGGCGGTGGGGGATGAGTGGCTGGCTGCTCGGGTGGAGCTGACTCAGGCTGCTTTGCTCGCTTCCAGAGGTGACCACAGCGCGGCCGTGGCCGGGCTGCAGTCCGCACGCACCCGTCTCGCCGAGATCGGTGACCGTCGGGGTGTCGCGATCTGCTTGGTGAACCTGCTGGCGATCCGGGATCCCGAGCCGGACCGGCTCCTCGAGGTGATCTCCGATGCGAGGCGGGCCATCACGGAGCAACCGGAGCTCGAGGCTGCGCTATTGATCAACCTCGCCCCAACAGTGGCGCGAGCGGGTCATCTCGGCGCGGCGGAGGGAATGCACCGCGACGCAGTCGCCCTCGCCGAATCGCTGCAGAGTCGACCCCTGCTCGCCGGTGCCTTGCACAACCTGGCCAACTTCTTGAACGCGACCGGGCGCCTGCCCTCCGCTCTCGGAGCAGTTGAGCGTTCCATTTGCGAATATGAGTTCATCGGCGACCAGCGGGGGGGCGCTCTGGCTCAGGTCACCGCCGCCGCCGTGCTCATGCACGACGACCTCGAGTCGGCGGAGCGCTACCTGGTGGCTGCGTGTCGGTGTCCGGAGACCAATCCACAGATGTTGGCCCGCGCAAATCTTGGCGTAGTACGCCGACTACAGGGCCATACGGCCGAGGCGCTGGACGTGTTCGAGCGGGTGGACGCGGACCACCTGTTGCCGGACGCCGCCGCCCAAACCCAGCTGCACCACGCCACGACTTTGGCAGATCTAGACCGTGTGGAGGAGGCCCGTACTCTCCTCGACCAGGTGCGCGCGAATGCTGGCGAGCAGATGCAATCCCTCCTCGAGCTCGCCGAGGGCCACCTCGACTTGGCGACCTGGCGCGTGACGGGTGCAACGAGCCATCGCGAGCGGGCCTTCGAGCGGCGGCGCGTCCTCGACCCCCCTCCCGCTGCGGCCCACGAGGTCGCCAAGGTGCTCGATTATGCGCTGATGCGGGTTCTAGACAACGCTCATTGACCGGCGACCAGGCGTTTCAGGCTCGGAGCAGTTCGGCGAGCCAGTCTCGACATCGCTGGTCCTTGGCCCCTAGATCCTCGAGGTCGCTCACGAGACACAGCGGCAGCAGCGCGGCGTGCACCTCTTCGGGCAGGTCCTGGTCGAGATAGCGGAGTCCAAATCTGTGCCGTTGCGGACAGTGACGGATGCGGAGCGCCATCACCAAGGGAGTGAGGCTGTAGTTCCAGTAGAAGCTCATCGCGTCGGCGAGTCGCCCGCGAGCGAGCTCCTTGGTGCACAGCGTGCCGGTGATGGACAGCCGGTCGCGCATCCGGGTGAGATCCTCCTCGATCTGCGTGGCGAGCACTTCGGGATCGAGGTGCGTGCTGGCGGCAACTCCGGTTTTGTCGAACAGGATCACCGCGTGGCCGTGTTGCTCGACCTCGGTGAACGCTCCCGCCGATGCCGGGCCCCGAAGCGCCAGGTCGACGTAGAGGGTCTCTGGTACTCCTTCGAGGAGGTAGAACCGCTGGTTCAGCCCATGCCAGGCGCCCGGAGGGATGTGCCAGCGAGCGGTGATGGGCGCCAGGGTTTCCAGGGCCGCCTCCACGGCCTCGAACACGAGCTCTTCCGCTCCTTCTGCGACGTCAGCAACGAGATCGATGTCCGACCACTCATCGACCGCGCCAAACGCCGCCGAGCCACCCTCCGAGAGGGCGAACACAGTGTCGAGGGGTTCCGTTGCGGTACGGATTGTGTGGATCAGATCGTCGCGGCTCGGGGAAGACATGCCAGTGGACTCCGTTGGTAGCAATGGCGGAAACAAAGAGATGCTGGCGCGAACCAAGTCATGGGCTCAGCGCCTTGTCCACCAATGCGGCGGTGTGGTCGAGAAGATCGGTTCCTCCGGGATTTCCGTGACTAGGCACGACGAGTATCGCCCCGCCGTAGCGCTCTTTGGTCGCGCGGGCAGAGGGTCCCCATTCGCTGAGGACGGCGTCGGCGCGATTGCCCAGATTCTGGGATTCTCCGGGTCGAACCAGACATCCGCCAAACAGAACCCTGTGATCCGCAAGCCAGACAACGAGGTTCTCGGGTGAGTGGCCTCCTCCGGGGAAGAAGACCTCCACATCGGCGCCAGCGAGCTCGGCTGCGAATGGCGACTCGATGATCTCCAGGTCGAGCCCAAGCTTCGCGCTGATCCCGCTGGTTGTGTACACCGGCACACCCTCCGCCAGCAGAGTCGGGACGCCGCCGGCTCGGTCGTCGTGGAAGTCCGTGACGACGGCAGCTCGCACCTGTGCGCCTAGCTGCTCTTCGATCTGGTGAAGCAGCTGATCGGTGAGATCAGCGCCCCAAGCACTGTCGACGAGCAGGGCGCCATCCGGCTGTTGCACGACCAGGCCGTGGGAGAGGACCCGTCCATATTTCTCCAAGACGCGGGTCGAGGTGTGCAACCACAGCCCATCCTCGAGCTGCGCGAGGGACACTTCGGGGGCGCTGCTGACCTTGGGTTGAGCCGTTTTCGGGTGGCACGCCGTCAGCAGCACACCGATCGAGACGCACTGGACTGTTCTCATGCGGGAATCTACTCAGCCCTCGGGCGTCTGGCGACCCGGCGCTTCGAGTGCTTTATGCCGCTGCTGCCCGCACGGCGTCGGACCGGTAACCCTCCAGGATCGAGAGCAGCTTCTCCCGGTCGATGGGCTTCACCAGGTACTCCGCCGCACCGAGCTCCCTGGCCTTCGCTCTCTCATCGACGATCGTGCACATCACGACTGGGATGTGGCGGAGGTCTGGGTCTTCCTTCAGTGCGGCCAGCACGGTCCAGCCGTCCTGCCCTGGCAGCCTGACGTCCAGGGTGATCGCGTTTGGCTGGAGCTCTTTGGCGAGGCGTAGCCCTTCCTCTCCGGTCGACGCTGAGACAGGACTGAAGCCCTCTTTCTCCAGGGAGCGGATGAGGATCTGCCGCACCGCTGGGTCGTCTTCGATCACCAGCACCGATGCGCAGGCGCAGTTCGAGGCGGTGCGCTCGATCGGTGGGGTCAGCGGCAGGCGCAGTGTGAACACAGAGCCACTGCCAGGTACGCTGCGCACCGTGATCTCTCCACCCATCATGTGAGCAAAGCGCCGGGTAATGGCGAGACCTAGTCCGGTACCGCCGAACCTGCGCGTGGTAGTGCCGTCCGCTTGGCTGAACTCCTCGAAGACACGCCGTTGTTGTTCCATTGTCATGCCGATGCCGGTGTCGGAGACCTCGAAGTCCATGCTGTCGCCCTGCTGCCGGACCGTCAGGGTGACGCCTCCTTGCTCCGTGAACTTGACGGCGTTGCTGAGCAGGTTCAGCAGGCACTGGCGCACGCGCATCACATCGGAGAACATGCCGTCCACCGCTTCGTCGACGTCGGCGCGCACATTGAGCCCCTTCTCGGTTGCACCTGGAGCGACGGTCGACAGGACCTCGTCCACCATGGGCTCGATCTCGAAGGGTGCATTGTGAATTTCCATGCGACCGGCCTCGATCTTCGACAGATCGAGCACGCCGTTGATAAGGGCGAGCAGATGCGCCCCCGCCCGGTGGATGCGGTCGAGGTCGGCGACCATCTCGGTCTTGCCCTCTTCCTCGGCATCGTCGATCAGCATCTCGCTGTAGCCGAGGATCGCGTTCATCGGAGTGCGAAGTTCGTGGCTCATGCTGGCCAGGAACGCGGACTTTGCTCGTGACGCTTCTTTCGCCAACCTCTCCGCGTCGAGGGCGCGACCCCGCTCTTCCTTGACCTCGTAGACCTGTTCGTCGAGCCGGGCTGCCATGTGTCCGAGCGCTGCCTGGAGGCGGCCCGTCTCATCCCAAGCGTCGAGCCGGGCGCTGCTGTGGTCTTCAGCCAAGGCGTCGTAGTTTGCCCTTCCCACGGCTATTTCCGTGGCCATGTGGGCAATCGTTCGCAGCGGCCGGACCAAGGTGTGGCTCAGATATGCGACGAATATGGAGAGGATGATGCTGGCAACCAGGAACATCAACACCGTGAGCTGTCGGGTCTGGGCGGCGTCCTTCACGGCGCGGGACTGAACCTCACCCAGCTGCAAGTCTAGACCGCTGACGACGCTGTTGATCTGGTCGCGAAAGCGGGACTGTCGGCGTTTCTGCACCCCACGCAGATGGTCCAGCAGCTGAACGTCCGAAGTGCTGTGCACGGCGGGCAGCATCTCTCGCTGGGTCTGTTCCCAGGAGCGCCAGGTGTCGTGGGCGTCCTGCACGGAGACCCTGACATCTCCACCCCCTGTGCGCAGGAGCTCGTTGAAGCCCTGTCGAACTTCAGCGGATGCGGAGGCGAGCTGCTCGTCCAGTCGTGCGAGCTTCAGGGGGTTCTTCTCTGCCAGAGCCTGCTCGGTGAGCAACTGCGAGCGCAACAGGGCATGGTCGAGGTGGGTCGCGCTGCGCATGCTCGACTGGAGGGCGGTGATCTCCTCATAGGAGCTACCACCGATGCTGTGCTGCGCGGTAGCTGCCATGCCGAGCATCTGCAGCGCCACGAGAATGGCCGCGAAGCCTCCCACGACTGCGAACAGCTTGATGGAGAGTGGAAGGTCGGCCGTGAGCTTCATTGACCTCACCGGAGCACCGGGACGAAGCTGCGTGCCACCAGCTCCTGTCCGCTGGGGGTCAGCATGAAGTCGAAGAACTGCTTGGTGGATCCAGTGGGGGGGACACGGCTGACGATGAGCAGAGGCCGGCTCAAGAGATACGCTCCGTTCTGCACCTCCTCACCAGTGGGCTCGATCCCGTCGATGGAGACGGTCTTGGTCTGAGGCACCTTGAAGGCCATAGCTGCGGCTGTGATGGCGCTGGGGTTGCCTGCAACGTGCTGTACGTCCGCGGCCGGCTTGTCGATCTGGGTGACCGGTCCGTAGGGAGCGCCGTCGAGCACTGAGTCCTGGAACACTTCTATGGTTGCTCGCACGCCGTTGAGGAGCTCGGTGACGGCTTCGATCTCCAGATCGTCGCCGCCCACTTCCGCCCAGTTCGTCACTTCGCCGGTGAAGATAGCCGCGAGCTGGTCTTTGGTCAGATTATCGACCGGGTTCGACTCGTGCACAAAGACTGCGATGGCGTCGTAGCCGATGATGCGATGGAACGGGGTCTGCGCCTCCTCACTCTCCTTGAGAGACCTCGACATGCCGGCGATCTCGACGTGGCCGGCCATCACGGCTGCGAATCCGGCGCCAGACCCGCGGGTGCCGATTGTGTCGAATGACGTGCCACTCTCGGATGCAAACGTGGCCGCCGCGATCGGCATGAGGTTCTCGCCGATGGTGGACGAGCCTTCGTAGGTCAGCGGGGACGGGTCGATCGCCGTCGCACATCCGGCGCCGAGCAGCAGGGTCAGGGTTGCCCACCCAAAGCCAGACCGACTGAGCATTGAGTTCTCCTTCGTGACGCTCATCGACCGCTCCTGGGGTCAACTTGAGTCCTCTTTGGGTAGGGAGTCCCTTCTTCAGTGGATAGGAATCCTGTTGCGATATCAGTCCGAGGCGATATTGTATTAGTACAATATGGTCCTAGTCTCACATCAGGAGCAAGAATGAAGCCGATCAGCAATCCCGAAGCTGCCCTCCTCGGCCTGTTGAGCGAGGGGCCAAAACACGCTTACCAGCTGGAGAAAGACGTTCAGTGGCGCAGCATGCGCGTATGGACCGACCTGTCCATGTCCTCGATCTACAAGCTGCTTCGCGGGCTCGAGAAGCGTGGTCTGGTCGGCGGTCGCTCCATGATCAGCGAGGGCAACCGCACCCGAAAGGTCTACGAACTCACCCCGAGTGGTGAGAGTCAGCTCGAGGAGCGCCTGGTTCACCTCCTCACCGAGCCCGATCTGCCCAAGTGGCCCCTCCACGTAGCGCTGTCGTTCATGGGCAAGATCCCGGTCGAGAAGGTCCGCTCCTGCCTGACGACCTATCGAGACTCCGTTCGAGAGCGCATCGCCAGCTACCGCGAGCTCGAGGCCTTCCTGATCGGCGACGGCTGCCCAGATTACCGCCTCAACCTGGCACGACACCCGATCTACCTGTTCGAGGGCGAGCTGCGCTGGGCCGAGGACTACCTGGCATCTCTGGAAGGTGCGGAGACTCTGCCATGAGCGCCTTCATCCAGGTCCGCAACGCGCGCACCCACAACCTCAAGGGCGTCGACCTCGACATTCCCCGAAACCAGGTGGTGGTGTTCACCGGCGTCTCGGGATCCGGGAAGAGCTCGCTGGTGTTCGATACGTTGTACGCCGAGGCTCAGCGACAGCTGGTGGAGACCTTCAGCGCCTTTGCGCGCCGTCGACTGCCAACCTTTCCCCGGCCTGATGTCGACGACATCAGCAACCTGAGCACCGGAATCGTCATCGATCAGAAGCGCATGGGTCGCACCCTTCGCTCCACCGTTGGCACCGCCACCGAGGTGTACACCTATCTGCGGCTGCTCTTTGCCCGGTGCGCGACGCCGTCTGTGGAAGCCCACCGCTACTCGTTCAACCATCCAGAGGGCATGTGCTCGGAGTGTCGCGGACTCGGTCGGACCATCCGCATAGACCCCGACAAGATGGTCGATCCGACACGTTGCCTGCAGGACGGCGCCATCACTCATCCCGACTACAAGGTGGGCGGATTCCACTGGCGAAAGTTCACCAGCAACGGTCTCTTTGATCCAGACCTGCCGCTGGGCGAGTGGACGCCAGAGCAGCGGCATCTGCTCCTGCACGCCGAGGACGTTCAGGTAGAGGGCGAGCACCGAGGAGTGTCGTACAGCGGCACCTGGCTCGGGTTGATCCGCCGCTTGGAGCGATTCTATCAGGGCAAAGCCGAAGACGAGGCCAGCGCCAAGGACGCCTACCAGCGCTATCTGGTGCACGCCGACTGCGTTTCGTGCGGCGGTACACGCCTGTGTGCCGAGGTGCTGGAACCGAAGTTGAACGGGCTGAATATCGCCGAGTTGTGTGCGTTGGAGCTGGATGATCTCGACGATTTCCTGGCCGGCGTGCACCACGAGCTCGCCGGAGCCCTGGTTCGCAAGATGAGGAGGGTGCTCGGCCAGCTCATCGAGATCGGCGTCGGCTACCTGACGTTGTCCCGGGCCGTCGCAACCCTGTCAGGTGGCGAGTCACAGCGGGTGAAGATGGCTCGCCAGCTCGACTGCGACCTTACCGGGCTGATGTATGTGCTCGACGAGCCCAGCATCGGCCTGCACCCGCGGGATCTGCACAAGCTGCTGGTCATGGTGCGGCGGCTCTGCGACCGGGGCAACTCCGTGCTCGTGGTGGAGCACGACCCCTCCGTGATCCAGGCAGCGGACTACATCGTCGACATCGGTCCCGAGGCCGGCGCCGGAGGAGGAAAGATCTGTTTCGAGGGCGAAGTGAAGCAGCTCCTGACATCGGACACGGTGACGGGGCGGGCGCTGCGCAGACGTCAGACAGGTCACCGGAAAGTGCGCTCTCCCTCGGGCTGGTTCGCGGTGCGGGGAGCCAACGTGCACAATCTTGTCGATCTGGACGTCGACGTGCCTCTGGGGGTGCTCACCTGTGTCACTGGCGTCGCCGGAAGCGGCAAGAGCACCCTGATCCACGAGGTCTTCGTCAAGCATCACCCCGATGCGGTGGTCATCGATCAGAGTCCCGTCGGTCGCTCGAGCCGATCCAATACGCTCACCTATACCGGTGCATTCGGTGCGGTACGGAAGGGTTTTGCCAAGGCCTCGGGCCAGCCGGCCTCGCTGTTCAGCTTCAACTCACGAGGCGGGTGCGAGGACTGCAAGGGCAGCGGGCTGCTCAAGGTGGAGATGGGGTTCATGGACGACATCGACATCCCGTGCAGCACGTGCGCGGGGCGGCGGTATCGGCCAGAAGTGTTGGTCCACCGCTGGAACGGCGCGAACATCTACGATGTGTTGTGCATGACCGTCGACGACGCGCTGCAGTTCTTCGAGGCCCGCGCCATCCGACGTCCCCTCGAGGTCTTGGCCAGGGTCGGGCTCGGATACCTGCAGATTGGCCAGCCTCTAAGCACGCTATCTGGCGGTGAGGCACAGCGGCTCAAGCTCGCCAGTGAGCTGCAGAAGCAGGGCAGGATCTATGTGATGGACGAGCCGACGACCGGGCTGCATGTGGCCGATACCCGGCGATTCCTCGGCGTTGTGCAGGCGTTGGTGGACGCTGGGAACTCCGTGGTCATCATCGAGCATGACCTGGAGGTGATCGCCGCGGCAGACTGGGTCATCGATCTCGGCCCCGAGGGCGGAAAGGGAGGCGGGAGGCTGGTAGTTGCCGGCACGCCCAGTGCGGTAGCCCAGTGTGAGGACAGCCAGACGGGCCGGTATCTAAGGGCCGCGAGCACTCGGTCGCTCGGGTCCGACACGTCGTCGGTCGCTCGGGTCTGACACGTCGTCGGTCGCTCGGGTCTGACGCGTCGCTGGTCGCTCGGGTCTGACACGTCGTCGGTCGCTCGGGTCTGACACGTCCTACTCCGGGCAGGGAGCGCCGAACAGGCCATGGTTGTAGGTCATCGGCTCGCTGTTGCCATACTCGTCCAGTCTGTCGATATTGTTTGAGCTGCGGAGGCCGGAGGAGGACGTGTGCGTGACGAGCAGCGAGCCCTGCCACCACGCGAGGTCGCCCACCGAGTGGTGTCCGCCAGTGTGGTCGATCGACTTCGCTATGGTCGCCGGTCCCAGTTCACAGCTGTAGGGATCAAAGGGGCGAATTCGCAGCTGCGTGTGGTAGTCCAGCGATCGGTCGACCGACATCCCGACCAGCAGGGCACCCGCCCCGTCCGAGGCGAGGAATGGGCGTTTCGACTGCAGGGGTACGGGCTGTGGCTCACACACGGTCTCCACGGAGAGGGTGTCGGCGTCCAGGCTCCACAGGCCAATGGTCTCGAGATCGGCGAGGCCGGTCACATAGATGGTTTCGTCCCCGTCGCAGCCGGCCTGAATGGTCAGGCCGTCGAGACCCTGCGGGAGTGGGGGCTTGCCGAGGTAGGTGCATCTGCTGGGCCAATCCAGCGTGATCTCGTACAGCGATGGCTCTTCTGTGAGGCCGTAGATACGCCGGTCCGGCGTCATCGCGAAAGACCAGAAGTACCGTGCATCGAGGCCATCGCACGGCATGGGTCCGACCTCGGTGACGTGGTCGTTCGGGGTTTGGCGCAAGATCGTGTCGCTGATGAAGAACAGGTCCTCATCGGTGGTCTCTATCGCTGTCAGAACGCCACTGTCGGTGCAGCCCAGCGCAGCCACCAGGAACAGGAGCCGTCGGTCCATCATCGTTGTCACTCTGTGCCCGTCACAGGATCGCCGATGGTTCCTCGACCCGCAATCACTCCCGCTTGGGCTTCCACTTCGGGGAGTCCGAGAGCATCTGTTCAGGCAGTTCTAGTGCGGACAAGGAGCGCCGAACAGGCCATGGTTGTAGGTCATCGGCTCGCTGTAGCCGTACTCGTTCAATCTGTCGATATCGCTGGAGACCCCTAAGCCGGAGTAGGTCGTGTGCGTGACGAGCAGCGAGCCCTGCCACCACGCGGCGTCGTCCACAAAGTGGTGTCCCGGAGAGTAGGTGATCGACTTCGCGATCGTCGCAGGTCCCAGCTCACAGCTGTGTGGATCAAAGGAGCGAACCCGAAGACGAACATCGTTTTCCACCGAGTGGTCGATCGACATTCCGACCAACAGGGCGCCGGCCCCGTCCGAGGCGAGCATTGGTTGCTCCACCTGTAGGGGCACGGGCTGTGGCTCACACACGGTTTCCACGGAGAGGGTGTCGACGTCCAGGCTCCACAGGCCCATGGTCTCGAGATCGGCGAGGCCGGTCACATAGATGGTCTCGTCCCCGTCGCAGCCGGCTTGAATGGTCAGGTGGTCGAGACCCAGCGGGAGTGGGAGCTTGCCCAAATAGGTACATATGCTCCGGGGTCGATCCGGCGTGATTTCGTACACCGCCTCCGAGAACGAGACGCCGTGGATTCGCCGGTCCGGTGTCATCGCAAAGGACTGAAATTCCGGGCGTCTCACTGGGCCATCGCAGTCCATGGGGCCGAGCTCGGTGACGTGGCCGTTCGGGGTTTGGCGGCTGATCGAGTCGTCGGTGATGAAGAACAGGTCCTCATCGGTGGTCTCTATGGCTGTCAGAACGCCGCTGTCCACACAGCCCAGCGCAGCCACCAGGAACAGGAGCCGTCGGTCTATCATCGTTGTCACTCTGTGCCCGTCACAGGATCGCCGATGGTTCCTCGACCCGCAATTACTCCCGCTTGGGTTTCCACTTCGGGGAGTCCGACAGCATCTGTTCCATCCAGGTTGCGAAGTCCATGTCACCGACTTTCGAGGTCTTCATTCCGCCGATGTGCACCATGTCCCCGATGGCGTCGGCGAACTCGAAGTCGTCTCCGAGGAAGCCGCTCACATCGCCGAGCAGCGTGGTGTGTTCGGTTCCCTCGATGAGGAAGGGTGCATAGCGACCCGGGAACTCGTCTGCGACCAGCTCGGTCTGCTCCTTGACCATCGGCTCGAACTCCGCGCCGGTGATGGCGAGGAAGATCTGCGACATCACCTGATCCTGGTAGGAGCTGAACACCGCGACCTTCAGGTTCGGATCCTGGTCCAGCTCCCAGGCCACCAAGGGCGTGAGGTGCCCGCCCTCCAGGCAGTCGGGGCAGGACTCGGGCAGGAAGGGATCGGCTCCCCACTCCTCGACGAGATCCATCACGAAGTCAGGATCTTCGTCGCCTTTGGCCACGCCAACACCACTGTCGGAGATCACGTAGATCGGCGCCTTTGGGTAGACCTCCCGAACCAGGACGGTGGCGAGGATGGTGCCGAATCCACCGCCGCTGGAGCCGGCGAGTACGACCCGCTCCGGCTTTGGAAAGCGCTCGGTGGCGATGTCGAGAGCGGCGGAGAGGTTCTGGAGTCCGTGGTGATAGCGATCGGGCTCGCCGTCGCCGTCGTCGTCGATCTCGATGTCGCCCCCGAACAGGGACGCGTCGCAGTACGGGACGTAGACGAGGCTCATGTCTTTGACGGGGTTGTACTCGACACTCGGGTCGAGGACCTCGAGCTTGCTCGGAATGCCCTCTCCAGCGGTCTCTACGGCGAGGCAGAAGTCCCCCCAACAGGCGCCTCCGCCCTGCAGGAAGATGATGAGATCCTCGCTCTTCTTCTGCTCGCGAACCGAGACGTTGAAGTCGGTGCCGCGCAGACACATCGGGCCGCTCTTCTGATCGAAGACATAGGTATCCACCCCGTCTTCGCTGCTCTCGGACTTCACTTCGGCGACACCGAGGTAGTCCCCGACGCCCTGGTCCATCAGCTCGGCATAGGGCTTCGAGCCACACGCGGTGAGCAAGAGCAACAATCCGATCGGTAGATTTTGCATTGGAACCCCTTCGCCGCACTTAAAGCCCATGTGGGTGTGGATCACAACCGCTTTCTGGTCCGGTGCGGGTGATCCCCGACTGTCATGCGGCCGCTATTCGGCGGCAAAGGCCTGAAACTGGGTGAGGGCGACGATGCTCAGGCCCTGCACATTGGAGTACTTTTCGCTCTGGGGCCTCGCCGTGTCCCTCACGCCGCCGTCGCTGGGATCCTGGAGGTTTGCCTCGAACCAGTCCAGAGCGTGGGTCGGGAAAGGCTCATCCAGGGCCGTGGCTGCCATTGCGTACACAGCGAAGGTGAGGGCATAGGTGGGATCGTCGTCGTAGCAGGACAAACTCCCGTCGGGGGCCTCGCACGTGGCGAGCCAGCTCCAGGCTTGCTGACCTCCGGTGCTCTCGCCGACGACCCACGTGACATAGCCCTGCGGGAAGATGCCGTTGAACCCCTCGAATGCAAACTCGAGCTGCCCTCCTTCGTCCCGACCGATGGCGAAGCGGCCCTCGTTGGTGCCGAAAAAGGTCGTGGCGACACCGCTCTCGAGGTGTTGGGCTGCCTGGGTGAATCGATCCTCGCGATACAGGAGGGCCCCGGCCTGTAATCCCAGGTAGACATCCGCCTGATCCGCGCTGTATTCGAAGCGCCAGAGCCTCCACTCATCGCCCCGCTGCTGCCAGGAGGACAGGAAGTAGCCGTCGTCGGCCCGGTTGTGGTCCAGCACAAAATCCAACGCCGCAACTACGTTTTCCTCGTATTGATCGCGGAGCCTGGTGTCCCCTGACAGCTGCACGTGCAGATAGACCAGGTAGGCGAACAGACCACTCGTCGCGTCGACGCCGCGCACGTCGTCGATGTTCGGGCCCATCGGAACCACCATCGGTTCGTATGGGGGCTGGCTGCGATACGCGTACCGCCAGCTGCCGATCCAATCGGGATCGCTCATCTCCTCTCTCGCAGCGAGCCAGCCGATCCCCTTCTCGAGCCCCACGAGGTAGCGGTCGTCGCCGCTGTACTGGTAGGCGGCGGCGAGCCCGATCAGTGCGTACTCCATGTTGGAGTCGATGTTGCACGAGGTCCAACCGGGCGCATCGGGGATTGCGCCGTCGGCGTCCTGCTGGCTCAAGAGGTAGTCGGCCACCTCGAGCCCCAGATCTCCGTAGTGGTTCGGCTCGGGCGGATCCGTGGTGGTCTGGGTGTGGGTCGACATGGTGGTGTCGGTGTCGTTGCTCCCAGGCGGCTCCGGCGAAGCACAGCCCTGCGCAAATATCAGGAGCAAGCTGGTAAAGCCGGCGACTGACCTCGCCATCGCTTCACCTCGAGTTCGGCGGAGATCGTTGCAGTGCATGCCCGAGTCTAGCGCAAGTACTAATCTAGGCGGATGGAGGGCCAGTGGAGTTCATCATCGTTCCCGGCAACGGTCTAGTGCGCGCGGGTGCGCGTCTGACAGCCGTGTTGGACAGCGCTCACGACGCGTTGATGCTGAGCCAGCGAGACTTCGGCCTGAGCGCCCTGCCTCCGAGCTCGGTAGGGCTGCTCTACCTCGGCGGCGACGCGATCGAGCAGATGCCAGAACCCAGGCTGAATCGCCACGGTGCCCAGTGGTCGACGGCGGGTCGTGAGGTGTTCTTCAGGGGCGTGGAGATGCCGGATCCGGCCGTCGAGCTCTCGCTGCTCAACACCTCGGTCAGCTCGCTCACCAAGCACGCCAGCGCGGCCTTGGAGTCCCTCGGCCCCAAGCCCAGTCCAACGCAGATGACCGGCGTGCACTTGGCTGGGCTCTACCTCAGCCCCGATCTCCGCGTACCGGCTCAGACCATCGCCGCCGGCAGGTTCGACTTCACGCCGGAGCGAATGCTCTGGGAGCGGCAATATACCTACGCTGTCGTGCAGTTCCTGGCTCGGGGCTTCGACGAGTACCTCGGTTCACAGGCCTAGCCCGACCTACTGGGGAAGCGGTGTCAGCTGTCCCCGAGCGGCGATCCAGCCATCGAGACCGCCCGGTGCCCACGCCAGCTTCGCGAAGATGCGCTCGGCGACATTGCGGGCCTCCTCCCTGTGGAGTTTGCCGCCCTCCAGGGACAAGCCGCGCCCGAGCTGGAACAGGGCGTCCTCCTCATAGCCGAGTTCGTAATACACTAATCCTAGACGCATGTGGAACTCCGCCGGAGGATCGGGATGGCTGAGGATGGCCAGGCGCAGGTCGCCGGCCGCGAGGTCCAGCTGGCCCATCCCACGTCGCAGCCAACCCCGCTCACACAGCCACAGGCCTACGTCGGCGGCGGCCTCGCGCTTCCAGGCGTCATAGGACTCGGCGCGGCTTCTCCCACGGGGGTCCCACGCCGGTGCGGTGTCGATCGCGTGGTTCAGCGCCGCCACCGCCATGTCCAGGTAGACGGCGTTCATCGCCGCTGCCCGAGCGAAGGCATATGCGGCCGCAGTATCTCGGGGGTCTCGCTCCCAGATCGCGCGGAGCTGCTGGGTCGCCTCATCCCGACGTCCGGGGGACCCAGGCCCGAGCGCCATCGCGAGTCTGCGTCTCAGGGCGCTGGGATCTCGTTGGTTGCTGTGGGGACGCTCTCGCGCGAACCACCTCGTGATGCCCTCCGATGTGGGAACTGTCCAGCTTCGCTGCGGATCGATTTGATACAGCCGGTTGAGCGCCAGATTCGCCGAGCCGTGGTCGCCGGCGGCGGTGAGGACGCTGGCTGCAAATGCGACGACGCGCGGCTCTTCGTGGGCCACCAGGCTTCGCTGTGCGCGGAGCTGAGCCCCTGACGCGCGCTCGAGTCCATCGCCGTAGCCCTGGACCACCATCACGCCCGCCTCCGAGGTCAGCTCTGGGGCGCGGGTGATCAGTCTCTCGAGGTTGTCGGCAACTGCGGTGGAGATCTGACCGTTCCGCGTCTTCTCTCGGATGGACAGGGCCAGGGCGTAGTCGCTCCGCAGCGTCGCTAGCGCTGCGAGGTCGGAAGCGGCGTCGGCCGGACAGTGGCGTCGGGCGTCGATCCTCAGGCGCAGCGTCCACACGGCATCGCTGGGATCATCCGGAAGAACGCCACCGATGAGGGACTCGACCTCAATGCACCAAGGACCATCGCGCTCCTCGGGAATGTGGGCCATGGTCAGGGCCGCCGCCAGTCCGAACCTCGCAGCCAACAGGTCGGGCTCCCGCTCCAGCCATTGGCGGTACTGGGCCTCGACCGCCAGCCCATCTCGCAGTCCACGGGTTCTCGCGGAGATCAGCACATAGTGTGCACCCAGGTCGCCCTCATCCTGGCGGAGAAGGGCGGCCGCGTCTTGGCTGGCCTCGCCGGGTCTCCCGCTTCGCAGAAGATCTTCGGCGCGCAACACGTCGTCGATCGAGCTCGCTATGGCCAACGTCGCGAACAGCAAAAGAGCACTTGGCAAGCCTCCCTCCCGCAACCAGTACGAGCGGACCACGCCGAGCGTTCAGACAATGTGCAGATCGCCGCCTAGATCCGCCTAGATCCGCCTAGATCCAATGCCGATCACTTGAGCGTTCGCCTCGGTCGGTCGGCGGTAATCGGCTGGTTCGTCAAGGCACGGACCGCCTGGCCTGGCGTTTGATGTTGCGCTGGCGGAGGAGGCCGGGAAGCGTCGGGGCCGGACCGGAAGGCGCGGCCGGACGGTTGGTGGCGACGCAGGGCTGCATAGAGAGCCGCGTCGACAGGTTCCAGGGGAGCTACCATTAGAGGGAGAACGGCGTTCTCCCTCCGGCTTCGCCTCCTCCCTC
>PJEL010000490.1_pt1 | contig 46353 bp, 36 predicted proteins | sample 1853271 | NCBI WGS metagenome assembly PJEL01 (sample SAMN08108733, study PRJNA415343) | Invertebrate metagenome, whole genome shotgun sequencing project. | host: Globobulimina | place: Sweden: Gullmar Fjord | collected 2015-08
GCCCGTAAGTTCTATATTAGAGGCCGGGTAGCTTTTATTTACTTGTGAAATATAATGATCAAGGTAGGGAGTAAGGGAGTTTCCTGCCAAATACCAAAGAAGTCCGCCCAGAACGAGCAAAACGGATAAGGCGAGCACTGCGAGTTTATTCAAAATATTTACCTTTGATACATCTTAAGTCGCTATAATTATATCTTAAATATTACTCGTTTATCGACTAAATGCTAGTGGTCAATTTTTTACGTCTAAATACATGTAAATTCAGATGAATAGCATCGTTTATTTAGTAAAGCTTCGATAGAATTAGTCATATCAACATTAGGTTTAAAATTATGTCTACAAGTATGAAGAGTCGTCTCCCATTTTATATTTTATTATTATCGCTGATTGCCTTAGTAGCTTATCTCAGTTGGCCCTCAGCATCAGTCGATAAAAAACGTCATGAACGAGTGGTCGCGGTGAAGGTTGTCACAGCCAAACAAGATGAGTTTAAGGATGTTATAGAAGCGCTTGGCAATGTTAGAGCTAATGAACAGGTACTTATTACCTCTCAATATGCTGACATAGTTGATGAAATTAGATTCACTGACGGTCAAATTGTTAAGCAAGGTGATATCTTAGTCCGTTTTGAAAACCAAGAAGAACAAGCTAGAGTCAAGGAGTTAGAAGCAAACTTGGCTGAGTCTGTTGCGCAATTGAACCGTTTCCAAGACTTGTTTAAGAAGAAGGCAACATCAAAGTCGCAAGTGGATGAACAAGAAGCTAAAACTAAAGCTATCTCAGCGCAGTTACTAAGTGCAAAATCAAAACTCAGTGCGCTAACCCTTGCTGCGCCTTTTGATGGCGTATTGGGTTTCAGAGAAATCAGTGTTGGCTCGTATGTTAAGTCAGGTGATGTTATTACCAGTTTAGATGATCTGAGTGTCGTGAAAGTTGATTTTTCTATCCCCGAGCGATTTTTTACTACCATCAAAATTGGGCAAAATATTTCGGCTGATAATACTGCATATAAAGATGAATCGTTTACCGGTCAAGTAACGTCTGTTGATCCTCGTATAGATAGTGTCACCCGTATGGTAAAAGTACGGGCAGAAATTAAAAATACTGACTTTAAATTACGCCCAGGGATGTTGTTAACGATAGAAGTGGAACGTAAAGTCGATAGCGTATTGCAAATCCCTGAGAGCGCGATTATTCCTATTGAAGATAAACACTATGTGTTCGTCATTGCCGATGGTGTTGCGGTAAGAAAAGAAATTGAAGTCGGCCGCAGAAAACCGGGTATTGCTGAGGTATTAGGTGGACTGAAAGCTAATGACTCAGTGGTAATAGAAGGTGCACTTAAGCTTCGCGAAGGCTCTAAAGTCAATGTGTTGGAGGGCTAACCGTGATACTTTCTGATCTTTCGGTTAAAAGACCTGTCTTTGCCACAGTAATTAACTTGCTATTGGTGACCTTTGGTATTGTTGCCTTTTTAATGCTGCCACTTAGGGAATACCCGGATATTGATCCGCCTGTGGTCAGTATTAATACCTCTTATCCTGGTGCTTCAGCCGCTATTGTTGAGACCAAAATAACGCAATTGCTTGAAGATAGAATCAGTGGTATTGAAGGGGTGAAAAATATTACCTCAACCAGCCGCGTTGGTCGTTCTAGTATTTCGATCGAGTTTGACTTAGATCGAGATATCGATGCAGCTGCTAATGATGTCAGAGATCGCATTGCCCGTTCTTTGCGCCGCTTACCGGAACAAGCCGATCCGCCAGAAGTCTCTAAGGCGGATGGTGACGAAAATGTTATTGTTTGGTTTGTTCTGCAAAGTGAAACGATGTCGACCTTGCAGCTAACTGATTATGCCGAACGTTATATTGTTGATCGTTTTGCCGTTGTTGATGGTGTAGCGCAAATTCGTGTCGGTGGCGGTAGAACCTACGCGATGAAGATATTTTTAGATCGGGTTGCAATGGCCGCTCGTGGCGTAACGGTTGACGATATCGAGTCAACCTTACGTTCTCAAAATATCGAGTTGCCTGCGGGCGAGATCGAATCAATTGATCGGGATTTCTCTATTCGCGTTGAGCGCAGTTATTTGTCAGAGGCTGACTTTGCAAATATGGTGGTTGCCCGTGGTCAGGAAAATGAACTTGTTCGCTTATCTGAAGTGGCTCGTGTTGCTGTAACGGCAGAAGACGATGAGAACATGTTCCGTGGCAATGGCAATAACATGGTCGGCCTTGGCATCATTAAACAGTCGAAAGCTAACACGTTAGATGTAGTAAAAGCTGCGCGTGTAGAGGTAGAAAGGATACGAGAGTCACTTCCAGTCGGCACCACTATTCGCAACAGTTATGATTCATCTGTCTTTATTCAGGGCTCTATTGATGAAGTTTATAACACGCTACTAATTGCCATGATCATGGTAATTTTAGTTATTTTTATTTTCTTAGGAAACATTCGAGCCACCTTTATTCCTGCTATAACCGTGCCGGTTGCATTGATTGGCTCGATGATGGTGTTGTCGTGGCTCGGCTTTTCGATCAATTTACTTACCCTACTGGCCTTAGTACTGGCAATTGGCCTAGTTGTTGATGATGCGATTGTAGTTTTAGAGAATATTTATCGTCGCATTGAAAATGGCCAAGACCCTTTAGTGGCTGCTTATGAAGGTGGGCGGGAAGTTGCATTTGCGGTCATCGCAACAACTTTGGTTTTGGTGGCTGTGTTTGTTCCGTTAATTTTCTTATCAGGTAATGTAGGACGACTATTCACTGAGTTTGCCTTGGCTATCGCAGCTGCAGTTGTTTTTTCTAGTTTAACGGCTTTATCTTTAACTCCTATGCTGTGCTCTAAATTGCTGAAACACCGAGAACGAAGCTCTTCTTTTGGGCAATTACTCGACAAAGGTTTTGCCAAGCTCGAACGTGCCTACGCAGATTCATTAAAACATAGTGTGCGTCAGCCGTTAATGTTGATATTGATTATTGGTACTTCGCTGTATGCGTTATTTGCATTATTTCAACAGCTTCCTTCTGAATACACACCTAAAGAAGATCGTGGTGATTTGTTTATCATGATGAATGGTGCCGAAGGCGCAAGTTATGAAAACAATGTTAAGAATATGCAGCAAATTGAAGAAAAATTAATGGCTTATCAAGAACGCGGTGAACTTGACCGGGTTTTAGTTAGAGTGCCAGGGTTTGGTGGCACTGGCGGTGTTGCGATTGTTGGTTTGCCTAAATGGGGAGAGCGCGCGTTTTCCACATTTGAATTTGCTGCAATGATGAATAAAGAGTTGGGTACGGTCACCGACGTTCGAGCTTTTGCCATAATAAGACAAGGCTTGCGTGGTGGTGGTGGGAACACCCCAGTGCAGTTTGTATTGCAAGGTAATACTTACGAGGAACTTGCTCAGTGGCGAGACATCATCGTCGAAAAAGCTCAAGAGAATCCTAATCTAACTGGTGTAGATAGTGATTATAAAGAAACCTATCCGCAATTACTGGTCGAGATTGATCATAATCGTGCTTATGACTTAGGTGTACCGATTGGTGACATTGCCAAAACATTAGAAACTATGTTGGGTCAGCGCAGAGTCACGACTTATGTTGAGCGAGGGGAAGAATATGATGTCATCATTGAAGGCGAAGAAGCTGACTTTGATAGCCCTGATGATATCGACAACGTCTATGTTCGTTCGCGTGAATCGGGTAAATTGATCCCATTATCGAATTTAATTTCTGTGCGTGAAAATGCGACATCTTCTCGACTTAACCGTTATAACCGTTTACGCAGCGTGACCATAAGTGCCAATTTAGCTGATGGTTATTCATTGGGAGAAGCGCTCGATTATTTAAACCAAGCGGTTGATGAATACTTGCCTGACGAAGCGCAAGTCGACTATAAAGGGCAATCAATGTTGCTTAAAGAGTCTGGTTCATCGGTGTTATTTATCTTTGGATTGGCTTTGCTGATCACCTACTTGGTGCTGTCTGCACAGTTTGAAAGTTTTATTCATCCATTTGTCATTATGTTGACCGTGCCGTTAGCACTTGTCGGAGCATTAGCCGGGCTTGAGTATATGGGGATGAGTTTAAATATTTATAGTCAAATCGGTATTGTCATGTTGATTGGACTTGCCGCGAAAAACGGTATTTTGATTGTTGAATTTGCTAATCAGTTACGTGATAAAGGTATAGCATTTGAAGAGGCGTTAATCGGCGGCGCAACGCAACGCTTGCGGCCAATCATTATGACGACTTTTACTACGGTCACTAGTGCTATTCCTTTAGTTTTAGCTTCTGGTCCTGGTTCCGAAAGTCGCATGGTTATTGGTGTAGTGATCTTTGCTGGTGTATCGTTAGCAAGTATATTTACTTTGTTTGTTGTGCCATGTGCTTATTATTGGTTATGTCGCAATACTGGTTCACCTTTGGCTATTGAGCAGAAGTTGACTACGCTACAAAAAGCGCAAAAAGAGTCTAACTAACTCATTGAAAAAATTACAGTAATTAAAGAGCATTGATTAGGTAACGTTAATGCTCTTTTTTGTTTGTTATTTTTTTATTCTTGGCTAAACTAATAACTCTTTTTCTGCATATTTAATGCTCGTTATAGCGAGTTCAATTAAAGGAATTATGTGATCCGTTTCCCTTATCTAGTAATCATTATTTTGTTATCTGCGTCCAGTGCTGCTTTTTCTACATTTGCCTATAGTCAATCGATAAGCTCAAAAGACTTAGCTCAGTATTTTGAATTGTCAGGTGTCAATAGTTTATTGCATTCTGTGCCTGAGCAGTTACAAAGTATGCGATTAGATGCTGTTGAAGAATATGGCGAGAACTCGCCTGACGTAAAAGTACTAAACGGTTTAATCAAGGCATGGCAATATCCAATGATACAGAGGCAGTTGGCAAGTGTAATTGAAGAGTCTGTAACTGAGGAGCAGTTAAGCGCTTTGATTCATTGGCAGAAAAGTACTCTTGCTTTACAGTTTAAGAATAAAGATTTGGTTACCACGCAAGAGCAGTTTGAACAGGATTTTATTAAATTTATTAATCGCTTACCGTTAAGTCTGCCCGACAAAGAGCAGGTTGTTCTGATTAATGATTTAATTGATGCCAAGCAAATTGTAGATGGCATGGTCGATTTAACATTGTCTGTGAGTCGTCCGGTGATGTTGGCATTAGTAGAAACTGAATCGGCAAAGCGAGATGGTTTAACTGTCGAATTAGTTGAGCAACAATTGTTGGAATTAGAGCAGCTTTTGGTGGAAGACTTATCAGAACAAATTGCTCTGTTATCATACTATCTTTATAAAGATGTCTCTCGGCAAGATCTTGCTGATTATACGAAATTCTATCAGTCGGACCTAGGTCAGCTTGAACTAGCCATCTTAAACAAAGTCTTGCATCAATCGATAGCGTTGTGGCAAACATATTATGAAGAGGTCAGCTATAATATCCTGCTTTCACGTACTTGGTCAGGCAAATAAATTTTTCTATCAGATAATAATTAACCTGATCGTGGGATAAGAAAATCACGTCAATGTTAATATTCTCCTGTGTTTCAGCTAATAACAAAAAGCTCCTATGTTTATCTCAACATAGGAGCTTTTTATTATTAGCCTAGAGCGTGTTTATCTATCACGGTTATGTTTTGTTCAAGATAAAAACGCCCTTATTGCTACAAGGCACTGCTAGGGACACTTGTTGGGCTAATATGCTCAACAGGGTAACAACCTAATATTTTGATGAAGTTAGTTAAACTGGTGAGATCAGTAATTGCCTCTTGCATCTTGATGGTCTTTAAGTTTGCTTCAACGTCTAGGTAAAACATTTCTTCCCACGGACGGCCTTGTATCGGTCTCGACTCTAGCTTACACATATTGATGCCTTTATCCTTGAGCACGAGCAAGCATTCGACTAATGCACCTGGTTTTTGGCCTGTGGCAAGAATTAATGTTGTTTTAGCAGGAATTTGTTCAGCAACATCAATGGGTTTTCTTGCAACAACAATAAAGCGGCTGTGATTTTCACTCTGATTAGCAATAGATTTTTCTAATGCGTGTAAGCCATATAACTGTCCGCCTTCTTCACTACCAATAACAGCCACTGTTTCATCCTGTAATTGATGAACTTTTGCCATAGCATCAGCGGTACTATCACAGTATTCGATGCGGATATTATCTTGTTTATCTAGAAAATTACTGCATTGCGTAAAAGGCTGACCGTGAGCGTATATTGTCTTAATTTGACTTAACTGAGTATTCACTGCGGTTAACAAACAATGCTCGATCGGCTGAGTGATCTCACCGACAATGGATAAATTGGTATGCTGGAGCACATCGTAGACATCATTGATACTGCCTGAACTGGTATTTTCTATTGGCAGTACACCATAGTCAACGTGACCGGCTTCAACGAGTTGCATGATATCTGAAAAGCTTTGACATCCCGATTCGATAATGTTTTCTGCGCGGCGGGAAAAATATCTATGGCTTGCTAAATAGCTATATGAGCCTTTGTCACCTAAAAACGCTACGCTAACTGCAGGTATTTGTAGGTTAGGGTTTGTTAGTTTTTGCAAGTAAGCTTGCTGGTTGAGCACTGAGTCTTCAATGATAGTTTGAAAGATACTGGTCACATAATGTGCATCAAGGCCATATTCTTTACCTTTATTGATCAGTCGGATAAGCAGCTCTTGTTCGCGTTGTTGATCTCTAACCGGTCTTATCTGATGAGCTTTGCTTTTAGCGACGTTTAGCGTGAGGGCACGACGTTTAGCAAATAACTCTAAAAGCTGCTGATCTAACGCAGTAATTTGTTCGCGAATCTTATTAAGATCTAGTTCTTCGGTCACGGTCGCTCCTTAAGCAAAGTGTCTTGGCAATTATAATTGCGGTTAGGTAAATCATGGTATACATCAGGCAAAAAAAAACCTCCTTAGGGAGGTTTCATTTGGCTACTTAAAAACTTGTAAACACAGAAATCTCCCCTCAACGTGAGGCTGTAAAAAAGAAGATAAAGAGAATAAAACAGGTTTTTAATTTCATGTCCATACAATAACTAGCTAGCCACAATAGTGCAAGCGTTGAGCTCGTAATTATTGTGGCTTAGCTATAATATTTTTAATAGCTTAATAACGTTAGCTTATATTTAGTTTCTTCAGGCAAGAAAGGAGAAGGCTTACCTTGAACCCAATTTTGATGGCCAACACCAAAATAGGGACTCCAAGGGTGACCAGCTTGACTTGTTGGCATATGTAATATGCCTCTTTCTTCATGTCCTGGGGAAACAATCATGCGTTCTGATGCGCCAAAGGAGCCACCGTCTACACGTGGCATAAATCCATCTCCTGACATCGGCTGTATTGGCATATTTAACATATAGCCAAATAATGGGATGGCTGAGGCCAAGGGATGTTTTATATCCGTTTGGTTTTCAACGCCCCAAGTCGCTTCAGCTAATGGACCATCTTGAGTCATGGCACTTATGGTTGTGGTCAATGCTTCTTCAAATAACTCTGTCCATGAATTGCGAGGCAACCACATAAAATTATCGTTTTGTTGATTGATCATCTCCCATAATGGCACTTCTAGCTGATTGCGAATGGTATGAAAGTCATAACTATCATCTAGCGATTTCAAATGCTCATTCAAGCTTTCAAACGTCATGTTACGTACTTGCAAGCGGAAATTTCTTACCACACGATATGCCACCGAATTGGCATCAGCGGTCAAAGGAGAAACTTGGACTAGTTGCTTCACTTCTTGCCATTGAGGATGCTGGGCGAGTGCTTGCTCTGTTAACACTTTAGTTAATAAAAAGTCCTGCCAACGGGTCATAAATCTGGCTTCAGTATCTAGCGCAATATTGAGTAGCTTTTGCTCATTAAACTGTTCTTGTTCAAATAATCTATCTCTAATCTGTTGTGCTCTTGCGCCCAATGCGTAGCCACCATTGCCAATCGTCGACAGCATAGCACCACCCACAACTCTTGAGTTTGCTGTCCATAATCGATGGTTTTTAGGATTAGCAACACGCGGGTAGTCATCATAGGCTACGTAGCCATCCCAACCATTTTCTCCTGTTGACCAATCTTGAGGGGTGTCACCGACATTACCTATTTTTTTAGGGATAACGCCCATAATTGACCAACCGATGTTACCTGCATTATCACCCACGATCATATTTTGCTCAGGAACTCCTGAACGGGCAGCTACGTCAAAGGCATCATAAATATTTTGAGCTGTCTCTAATTCCATTATCGCTAAGTTGACTGCTCGTAAGTCATGAGCAACCCAACGGTATGCCAATAAATTACCATCACTATTGTGACCAATAACCGGCCCCCAAATAGTTTCTTGGGTTTGAAATTCAATTGAATCCTTGTCTTTGATAGCAATCATTTGTTTATGATAGGTAAAAGGTTTGTAGCCGTCTGGAGTGAGGTATTGGGTTTTATCTTCATTAGTTTTGAGGATAATGACATCACTCCAGTCACCGTAACTATTGGTAAACCCCCAGGCAATGTTAGTGTTACTACCAACAATTATATTCGGTGTACCCGGCAAACTTAAGCCGCTAATATCAACTGGTTTGTTATCTGCCAAATACTTAAACCTCGTCTTAAACCAAGTATTTGGTACCCTAATGCCCAAGTGCATGTCGTTAGCAACAATAGCACTTCTGGTTTCGCTAATAGCGCCAGACACCGCCCAGTTATTTGAGCCGACAAAGCGCTCTTGACGGTTGTCTTTTGCAATCAATGGTTGGGAAGACGTTGATGCAGAATGATCAGCTTGCGCGGAAGCTGAGGCTGAGGGCCAAGGTTGCTCAGGCATCGATGCTGAAGTGTAACTTGTACCGTCTATTGCAGCATCCCATCGGCTTCCTTTCGGGTTAAGAAAATCAAAGACCTGGTGGCCAAAAGCCTTTTTCATAATACCAATGGTTTGCTCTCTTTCACCTTGATCATATTGAAGATCTAGATACATACTAAGAACGGTTAACACAGTATCTTCTTCTTGCCATGGAACGGGCTCTTGCTGTAATAAAAGGTATTCAAAAGGAGCCGACTTTAGGTAATCAATACCTTGATTTACGCCTCTAGTATAGGCCTTTAGAATTGCGACCTCTTCTCTTGAAAGGCTTTTAACTATCGCTCGAGCTCTTTCTCTAAAACGGTGGATGCGAATTTTTTTATCATAGTCCAAGGCCATCTCACCAAATAAGCTTGATAACTCGCCTGCAGAGTTGCGGCGCAGCAGATCCATTTGAAAAAAACGTTCTTGGGCGTGAACAAAACCAATCGCTACAGCAATGTCAGTCCGATTTTGAGCGGTGATAGTTGGTACGCCTGATGCATCTCTTTCTACTGTTGCAGTGCTGGAAAGCCCAAATAGGGTTTCCTTACCGTCAAGCATGGGCAGAGAACTGTTGATTCTTGAGTAAATCCAGGTAGCCGCAGTCGCACCGATAAATATAGTAATGGAAACGACGGTAAAAATGATCTGTTTTTTTAGTTTCATATTGGTTTTAGTTTTATTGTATGAAAAGCATATAAAAGCTTAAATTATTATTACTGATTATAGATGTGTAGTAATAAGTTGATAATCTGTCAGTTTTTGTCGATAAATTCAATGAAATGTCGATAAACATTGATGAAATTAAATAACAGTAAGTAAATTAATTAGCGATCTTGTTAATCAAATGTAATAATCGCTTCGTATTTTGTCTTCTCAATAGTTCTTCTGTGATTGTTGTGTTTTTTAGGCAGTAAAGTAATAGAAGAGGAAGTTATGTCAGAATCTATTTCACGTTATGTCAAAATTGGTGAGTGGTGCTTTGAAGTGAAAATGGTTAGAGCATTAAAGGTAGACGAATATGGTGAGCCATATTCAGCAATTGCAAACTGTAATATCAACGGAAACTCAATGTATGTTGATGGTTTGATGACGAAAAACGAACAAGAATTTACTAAAGAAGACTTTATGACTTTTTATAAATTCACTGAAGCATTAGGCTTGGATAACTTTTCTTATCACCGTTTCCATAACGGCACATCAAGCAATAAAGAAGTCACTATTGATAAAAGTAGCGAAGTGAGTAATTCAGCTGAAAGAATTTTAAAGTTAGTTGAATAGTTACATATCAACAACTTAGTACTCTACTTATAGTGATTGTCGCTCAACTCCTTGTCTGTGGGCTCTCTGTGGCTAGATAAAGCGAGTTTAATCTGTTAGTATCCGCGCGTTTTTTATTCTAATTATGTCGTTGTTAAGGTAGTTTTGTTGTATATCCTTAAGCATAAGTACATGTTGTTGTGTCTCGGCATTTCAGCATTTGCTGCTATTATTTCTTTTTTGCCTGAGCTAAATGTAACGTTAGTTACCTTTTTAGCATCGGGGTTGTTGCTAATCGGCCTTGGTGTATACAAGCGACGTTTAAGTTGGCAATTAAACCAATTTTTGTCTGAATCACATAATCAACTTTCTCTATTACCGATTAGAGAGTCAATGTCTTCTCATTGGCTTTTAGCGCCGATTTCTCAGTTAAAATATCGTTCGGCTTTAATGAAAGCAGAAAAAGACAGTCATATTTCCACTTTTAACGCTATTGCTGACGGTGTCATCAAAACAGATGCTACGGGGAGAATATTCTCCGTTAATGTCGCTAGCGAACAAATCCTAAACAAAACTAAAAGTGCGCTGCTTGGGCGCAGTTACGGGCAGTTGATAAAAGAACTCGCTATCGAAGACGTCGCTCCCTCTTTTCAAGTGATCTTAGATAAAGTGACACAGGTAAAAAGTGAAACGATTCAACATAAATCGAACTTTCCAGTCACGATCAAAAACCGTCAAGTGTCCATTGAACAGAGAACGACCGGATTCTTTGATCACAGTGAACAGCTCGCAGGGACAGTTATCGTTCTTCGAGACGTGACTAATGAAGCTAAATTAAGGGACCGACTGCGTTACCAAGCTAATCATGATAGCGTGACAAAACTATACAATCGCTTTAAATTTGAACAACGGTTGGTGGACGCATGGAATGATGCGCAAAGTAATATGGTTACCCATGCTTTGCTGCAAATTGATATGGATCGATTTAAATTGGTCAACGACAATGCAGGTCATGGCGCGGGAGATCAGTTACTGAGGGAAGTAGGGGTATTGATTCGAAAGTGTGTTCGTCAAAGTGATGTTTGCGCGCGTATCGGCGGCGATGAATTCGCTATCTTGCTATACCAAATAGATGAAAAAAAAGTGATAACAGTCATGGAAAAAATCAACATGGCGTTTGATAAACTTTCATTTAGCTACTCCGGCCAGGTATTTGATGTTGGAGCTAGCATTGGTGGTACGTTGATTACTAAACATTCACCACCAATTGTAGAAGTTAAAAGACAAGCGGACGCAGCCTGTTATCTTGCCAAAAATGAAGGTATTAATGGTCATAAGCTATTTAATGCTGATGACCAACATTCATTGTCCCTGCAACAAGAACCTCGCTGGGCGGCAAGGATAAATCAAGCGTTAGAGCAAGATCAATTTGAGTTATTTTATCAGCCGATACGTTCACTTGATTTAATCGAACAAGATAAACATCATATTGAAATATTGTTGCGTTTAAAGTCTGGTAATGAACTCTTAAGCCCTAATGTTTTTCTGCCCGCGGTCGAACGTTTTAGGTTGAGTGATCGCGTTGATTTTTGGGTGGTTTCTAAGACTTTTGACTGGTTCGAATCACATCCACAGCTATGGGAATCTCAAGTGATTGCGATTAACCTGTCTGGCGACTCTTTAAAAAGTGAAGACTTGATCAATCAAATTCTATCTCTTTATAAAAAATGCAATTTTCCTGCCGAAGCAATCTGCTTTGAGATCACCGAAACTGCAGCGATTGCAAGCATGAGTCAAGCTGCAGCTATGGTAGAGAAACTCCGCTATTCAGGTTTTTCTATCGCATTAGATGATTTTGGTAAAGGTTTTTCAACGTTCAGTTATCTAAAAAGTTTACCGGCACAATATATTAAAATTGACGGCAGTTATGTCAAAGATATTTTAGACAATACTTGCGATTACTCAATTGTTTGCGCTATATCCACAATGGCTAAAACTATGAATATGAAAACAATAGCGGAATTCGTTCAATGTGACGAAACTGTTGATATGTTAAGAAAAATTGGCATCGACTTCGTGCAGGGTTATGGTATTGCTAAACCCGCCTCACTAGCAGACTACGCAAGTCTTAGAGAACATGATGCACAACATCTTGAGTCGAACCATGCTCTACATTCTTCAAATGTAGATGTGGCCAAAATGGTCTTAGTTAATTAGCTCCCAATAGCGACAATAATTTTTACATTTGGGACTTTGTCAAAAATAACTATCGCGGTAAGCTAAGTCGATAACAAAAAGCTTACTACAAGATACCATGTCATCGAACTCGTCTAAAAGTCCATGGAAAAATACCTTTGCCCTATTTGAACAGTCTGAGCAAAGATGTTTGGACTACTTTAATATCGCATGATATTCAAAATCCCAACCCTATCCCCAATATCATTACTTGTTTGCGACTCAAGACCGGATGCTGTGCTAGTGACCTCATTGGCTGATCAAATCGGCTGGCGGGTTGCGCTTTGGTATTATCTTCTTGCATCTCTAGAACAGCCTCAAGTTGCCGATTTTGAGCATATTAAAGAGGTAAAAGCTGAACAGGTTAATGTAGGCTATCCAATAAAATTTGATGCTGCAGTGATGGTGACCCATAGTTTAGAAAACGACTCATATTATTTAAAACAACAGTTACTAACAGATATCTCCCATATTGGTTTATTTGGCCCTGTTAGTTTAAATATTGGTGGCCGAATTCGACAAGCTATTGTCTCGTTCATTCTGGCAAAAATGCAGCAACAGCTTACTAAATATAAGGCCGTATCATTTGAAAAACTTAATATCATTTTTCTAAAAGCAGAGCCATAATCTTGTGAAAGAGACTACTTTTGATAAAAATTTAGCGGTTGTCATTTTAGCTGCTGGGTGTTCAAGTCGATTAGGACAAGCAAAGCAGTTGGTCAGGATTGATTCAAAGAGCTTATTAAGGCGCCAATGTGAATTGGCACTCAAAACATCTAATCATGTTTACTGTGTTTTAGGATACGACCAGATGAAGATGACAGCAGAAATCGCCACATTACCTATTACTGTTATTATTAATCAGAACTGGCAACAAGGCATGGCATCTTCGATTAGTGCCGGTATTAAAGCTTTGCCGATTAGCATATCTGCCGCCTTGATTATTTTAGTCGATCAATGGCAGCTCACCTTGACTGACCTAAATAAATTGATCGACGTATATTGGGATAATTCCAGTTCCATTATACAAAGTGAATTTATCGAACTGAGCCAAGACACTGTAGCGAACAGCAATAGAATAGTAAACGAGGGTAGACGGATCGGTGGACCACCGATCATTTTTCCAACACGTTTTTTTACAAATTTAGTTGGCCTCACTGGTGATCACGGTGCTAGAAATATAGTACAACAATTTAAGTCGTCTACAATTAAGGTTCCGATAGCCAATGCAAATGCAGATTTAGATACACCAGAGCAGTTAAAGGAAATGCAGAGCATAATGAATGGTTAACGACTAAAATTAATAATGATTAAAAACACATAACTACAATAAAATCGAAGGATTAAATCAATGATCACCTTGATGGTAAATGGAAAAGCACATCAATATAATGATGATGAAAACATGCCTTTGTTATGGGCATTACGAGATGTACTCAAATATACCGGAACCAAATATGGCTGTGGTAAAGGTCTATGTGGAGCTTGCACTATCCATTTAGATGGTCAGCCAATCCGAGCTTGCTTAACACCAGTATCTGTTGTTGGAAAACAAGAAATTACAACCATAGAGGGTCTTTCAGAGGATGGCTCTCATCCCGTGCAACAAGCTTGGCAAAAGCTCAATGTTCCTCAATGTGGTTATTGTCAGTCGGGACAAATCATGTCCGCTGTCGCTTTGTTGTCCCATACCCCTAACCCTACCGATGACGAAATTGAGTTAGCAATGAGCGGCAACATTTGCCGTTGTGGCACATATACTCGGATCAAAGAAGCGATTCACCTTGCCAGTGAGCAAAGTCAGAGCGCAGTTAATATTTTTGATCCAAAAGCTGAAGGAGACATAGCATGAAAACGATTGAAAATGTGAGTCGCCGCGGCTTTTTAAAAGGACTCGGAATTGGCAGTTCAGCGCTCGTACTTAGTGTGAATTTTCCAACTATGTCATTAATGCCTAAAGCGCTTGCTAGTAATGCTGCAACTACATTTGAGCCAAGTGTCTATGTTCATATAAAGGCTGATAACACGGTTGGTATTGTCGTCCATCGTTCAGAAATGGGTCAAGGCATTAGAACCAGTATTCCGATGATAGTGGCCGATGAATTAGAAGCCGACTGGCAAAGCATTGAGGTGATTCAAGGCTTAGGTGACAAAAAATATGGTAGCCAGAATACTGATGGCTCTCGTTCAGTAAGAAACTTTTATCAGCCCTTGCGTGAAGCTGGAGCAACTGCGAGAGTCATGTTAGAGCAAGCCGCTGCTAAATCATGGGGTGTGCCGGTTTCAGAGTGCTATGCAAAATCAGGTATGATTTACCATAAAGGCAGTGATAAAAAAGCAAATTTCGGTGATTTGGTCGCAATAGCCGCTTCATTACCCGTGCCTGATGCTAAATCTTTAACGCTTAAAGACAAAGCTGATTTTAACTTTATTGGTAAGTCAGATATCGCTTTAGTCGATGGTCAAAAGATTGCAACTGGACAAACGACCTATGGTTTTGATGTTGAATTACCAGGGATGCGCTATGTCATGATTGAGCGTCCTCCAGTACTTGCAGGTAAAGTAAAGTCATTAGATGCAAGTAAAGCAAAACAGGTTAAGGGGGTAATTGACGTTATTCAATTAGATGATTTAGTTGAGCCTGTAATATTTAAACCGCTTGGTGGTGTTGCTGTCATTGCAACGAATACATGGGCTGCAATAAAAGGTCGTGAAGCGTTAATCATTGAGTGGCAACATGGTGATCATGCTAGTTATAATTCAGCAAGTTACAAAGCGGCACTCAAAACCAGTTGTGAAAACGCAAGCAGTGTCTTACGCGAGAAGGGCAACGTAGACAAAGCTATTGAAAGTGCCGTGTCTACTATTACCGCTGACTATTACGTGCCCGAGTTGACTCATGCGCCAATGGAGCCTCCAGCTGCGGCTGCTCATGTTCATGACGGTATTGTGGATGTTTGGGCAAGTACGCAAACCCCTCAATCCGCACAAAACACGGTTGCACAAACATTAGGAGTGCCACCTGAAACGGTGAATATCAATGTCACCTTGCTTGGTGGTGGCTTTGGTCGTAAATCAAAACCTGATTTTGTCGCCGAAGCTGCATTGCTATCTAAGTTGATCAAAGCGCCTGTTCGAGTGATGTGGTCTCGAGAAGACGAAATTAAAAACGGTTATTATCATGCCGTAAGTTATCAAAAATTGACCGCAGCATTTGATAACAACAAGCAGCCTACAGCATGGCAACATCAAGTAGCGCTACCCACGATAAGTTCAACTTTTGTCAAAGGTGCCGATATTATTTCATCAGAGGCTAATTTAGGTCTTATTGATATGCCTTATGATATCGACAACGTTAGGTGTGCAGCGGGTAAAGCTGTGGCACATACGCGTATCGGTTGGATGCGCTCTGTTACCAACATTAATCAAGCGTTTGCTGTGTGTTCGTTCGCCGATGAAATGGCGTATCATGCGGGACGAGATCCTAAAGAATATTTGTTGTCTTTAATCGGCTCTGATCGAACTATAGATGTTAATAAAGAAAATGCTAAATATGGCAACTATGGTGAGACACTAGAGGAGTTTCCTATTGATACCAAACGCCTTAAAAACGTACTTAACCGTGTTGCCGATATGGCTGAATGGAAGAGAAAACGTCCTAAAGGAACAGGTTTAGGTATTGCTGTGCATCGTAGTTTCGTCAGCTATGTTGCCTCTGTTGTTGAAGTTGTTGAACAAGATGATGGCAAGATTAAAATTGCTAATGTTTGGATGAGTGTCGATTGCGGAACAGCGGTTAATCCTGAGCGAATTCGGTCTCAAATGGAAGGGGCTGTGGTATTTGGTATTTCTGTTACATTTTTCGGTGAGCTAACCGCTAAAAATGGCATCATTGAACAAGGGAATTTTGATGATTATCCATTGCCACGAATGACAGATATTCCGCCTACTATGGTGGATATTGTCAAAAGTGACGCACCTCCTGGTGGGGTAGGTGAGCCGGGCGTGCCACCAATAGCACCGGCAATTTGCAACGCAATATTTGCTGTTACAGGTAAACGTTATCGCGAACTACCACTTAATAAGCAAGGGATCGTCTAGCGACTATTCATTAGGCTTATAACCTAAACGGCAAGACTGAAAAAAGGGATATAGATGATTGTCTATGTCCCTTTATCTTTTCCTGCAAAAATACACCTGTTAGAATAAAGATAATATTAATTTCAAACCGATTGATTATGGCCTCTCTTCAAGAACAATTATTAAAAGCAGGTTTAACAACCAAGCAAAAAGCACGACAAGCAAACTCGGATAAGCGTAAGAAAAATAAACAAAAGCGCAGTGGCGTTGATGTTGGTGCTTCGCTACAAGATCAAGTAAAGCAAGATTTGGCTAAACAGCAAGCTGAAAAACAAGCTAAAGATGCCGAGTTAAATGCTCAAAAGCAAAAAGCATTAGCAGAAAAAGAACAGCACCAACGTATTTTACAAATTTTGCAACATCATCATATTAAAGGTGTTGATGGTGAAAATGAATATAACTATACGTTCGATAAAAAAGTGAAGAAGCTTTATGTCGATAATGTGACTCAGCAAGCGTTAATCAAAGGTCGATTAGCGTTATGTGGGCTCGATCAAGTGAGTTATATCGTGACCAGTGAAACCGCTGATAAATTGGCTGAACTTGACGCCAGTGTTGTGCTACTTAAACATGATAAAGTTGATGTTCAGCAAGCTGATGAAGATGATCCGTATGCCGAATATCAAATTCCTGATGACCTAATGTGGTAGCCTCATTGAGCAGTACTGAAATAGCATACTAGCGCCATTTTACCCTTGTGGTAGAATGTCGCTCTTTTTGTCAGAGAGTTAAAAACTATGTTCATTATTCGTTGGATTTTAGGCCGCATTATTTTAGTTGTTGATTTCATCACTCGTCCTAAAGCACCCAAATTATCAGCTCATCAGCAGCAAATAATTAACGATAAAGTTCAACACATCAGTTTGTACCAGCTGACGGCTTGTCCATTTTGCGTGAAAGTGCGAAGGGCAATGAGACGTCAAGGGATAACACTTCCAGTCGTTGATATTAGAGCTTCTCAAGGTCAATACCGAGAAGAGTTGATTCAAGGTGGTGGAACAGCGAAAGTCCCTTGCTTAAAAATAGATAATGGTGACCAAGGTATCACTTGGATGTACGAATCTAAGGATATTATTAGCTATTTAGAAAATATTGTTCGTCGTTAATTTTTATTTTTTTGGAATAAATTACCTTATTATAAGGTCATATCAATTCAAGCTAATCAAAGAACAAGTTGTTTTGAGGCCCCTATGTTAATAAAAACCATTAAAAATTCCGACTGTCATGAAAATGAAGTCACCGATGAATCTGTTTATCTTGAGCGACGCTCATTATTAAAAAAAATGGGGTTTATTGGCGCAGGAGGTTTATTAGCGACTAGTGCGTCGAGCAATGCGATTGATTTTTTTAGCAGTAGTGACGAAGTCAAAGCAAGCTTTCAACAGACGCCCTTAACGTTTAGCAAAGACAATAGTAGCCAAGATATATTGACCCCTGAAGCGAAAGTCACGTCTCATAATAATTTTTTTGAGTTTGGTGCCCAAAAGCATCAACCTGTAGAGTTGGCTCAACAATTTAAGGTCAATCCTTGGCAATTAAAAATTGGCGGTGAGGTCGACAAGCCTCTGACGTTAGATTACGACGATTTATTCAAAAAATTCTCGCTCGAAGAGCGCATATATAGGCTACGCTGTGTCGAAGCTTGGTCCATGGTCGTACCTTGGATAGGGTTTTCATTAGCGGACTTAATCAAGCAAGCTCAGCCTAATTCCAAAGCTAAATATGTCGCTTTTAAAACGTTATACGATCCTGAGCAAATGCCAGGACAAGCAAGCAGAAGATTGGGCGGTGGTATTGATTACCCCTATGTTGAAGGGTTGCGTTTAGATGAAGCGATGAATCCATTAACGCTAATGAGTGTTGGTTTGTACGGCAAAACCTTACCACCACAAAATGGTGCCCCAATTCGCTTAGTGGTGCCATGGAAATATGGTTTCAAGAGTATCAAGTCTATTGTAGAGATTACGTTGACAGAGCGAGAGCCACCGACCACATGGAATATTTTAGCGCCAAACGAATATGGCTTTTATGCCAATGTAAATCCTGAGGTGTCTCATCCTAGGTGGAGCCAAGCGAGCGAGCGTAGGATTACCTCTGGTGGTTTGTTTGCCCGTAATCGTATCGATACACAGCCATTTAATGGTTACCAAGAGCAGGTCGCTCATCTATATAAAAACATCGATTTAGCTAAGTACTATTAGGTTGTTTAATGTGTTTAGAAGTATTCCTCTTTGGGCGCTAAAAACCGTTATTCATTTGGCTGCTGCCTTGCCTCTGTTGTGGCTATATTTTGGCGCGTATAATGACACCATCGGTGCCGATCCTGTCGAGTACGTAATTCACTTTACTGGCATCGGTGCGTTCAATTTATTACTGGTGACTTTGCTAGTGAGCCCGTCCGCTAAACAGTTTAAATGGTCTAATTTAGTCAAATGCAGGCGCTTGCTGGGCTTATACAGCGCCACTTATGCCTTATTTCATTTACTTAATTTTATCTTTTTTGAGCTGCAGTTTGATTTTACTTTACTAGTTAATGAAATCATTGACCGTCCCTATATCACGGTGGGAATGGTCGCGTTTATCATCATGCTGCTTTTGTCAGTCACTTCCTTTAGTTTTATAAAGAGCAAAATGGGTAAATCATGGCAGACCTTACATAGCTTTGTTTATCTGATGGCGTTACTTATTGCTGTGCATTTTTATTGGTCAGTCAAATCAGAAATCATCGAACCTAGCATTTACTTGATATTGGTTGTTTTGTTAGTACTGCTGAGAAGAAAACGAGTTAAGCTGTGGTTAACGAACCTATCACCATTCCACTAATCCCGTTTATTTGACAATTTGACGCAAAGTTAATCGATTTATACTTTTGTAACTTGTTGTTTTGATCTTTTTTTAATACTGTTAGGGCAATGTATCTAGCGACTTTAACACCAGATGCTAGAAACTCATTATTATAAAATATAGCGTAAACATATCAGTGAATGTAAATTCACGCGCCTAAACAGGAAATTAACCATGCGTAAAATTGTTCCATCAATCTTGATGGCGGCGATCTCTGTTGCATTAACTGGCTGTATGCAGTCGGATGAGCAAGATGCCAAAGTCACGATTAATAAAAACCCATATCCAAGCACTTATAAACCATTACCTCAAACTAAAACTTTGATCCAAAACGCAACCGTATTAATTGGAACGGGTGAGCGTTTGGAGGAAGCCGATGTCTTATTCGTTGATGGAAAAATTTCACAAGTAGGTAAAGATTTAACTAGCGATGGTGCAACTATCGTCGATGGTAAAGGTAAGTGGGTGACCCCCGGGATTATTGATGTTCACTCCCATTTAGGCGTATATCCTAGCCCGTCAGTTGAGTCGCACTCAGACGGTAATGAAATGACCGACCCAAATACTTCAGAAGTATGGGCAGAGCATAGCATTTGGCCACAAGACCCAGGCTTTCAAGCTGCCCGTGCTGGTGGCATTACTACATTACAAATTTTACCGGGTTCAGCTAACTTGTTTGGTGGCCGGGGTGTAACACTTCGAAATGTGCCTAGCCATACCATGCAAGGGATGAAATTCCCAGAAGCGCCTTATGGATTAAAAATGGCGTGTGGTGAAAACCCTAAGCGTGTTTATGGTAGCAGAAAACAAGCTCCAGGTACGCGTATGGGTAACATGGCGGGCTATCGCATGGCATTTGCTGAGGCGACAGAATATAAGCGCGCTTGGGAAAAGTATGAAGCTGACTATGCTGCAGGTAAAAATCCAGAAGCACCGGTTCGTGATATTGAACTAGACACCTTAAAAGGTGTGTTAGACGGTGAAGTTTTGATCCATAACCATTGCTATAAAGCAGAAGAAATGGCGATGATGATCGATTTAGGTAAAGAATTTAATTACCACGCCGGTACATTTCACCATGCGATTGAAGCATACAAAATCAGTGACTTATTAGCTGAAAATGGTAACTGTGCAGCGATGTGGCCAGATTGGTGGGGCTTCAAAATGGAAGCTTACGACATGGTCAAAGAAAATGTTGCGATTGTAGATGCAGCTAAAAACTCTTGTGCTATTGTCCATTCAGATTCATCAACAACGATTCAGCGTTTAAACCAAGAAGCAGGTAAGATCTTATTTGATGCCAATGAAAACGGTTTTGAACTAACTGAAGAGCATGCAATCCGCTGGATTACCTTAAATGCTGCCCAATCTTTGGGGCTTAGCGACAAAACAGGTAGCTTAGAAGCCGGCAAAAACGCAGACGTTGTTTTGTGGAACCAAAGCCCGTTCAGTGTTTACGCGCAAGCAGAGCAAGTCTTCGTTGATGGTGCAAAAGTTTATGATCGCCATGATGATAAATACCAAGCGAAAAGCGACTTTATGTTAGGTCAGGAATAAGGGAACCATGATGAAATTATTTAAATCTTCTTTAGTTGCCTTAGCGCTTGCCAGCGCTACCTATGCTAATGCGGCAACTGTTGCTATTACAAACGCGACTGTTCATACGGTTACTGATCAAGGTGTACTGAAAAACGCCACGGTAGTGATTGAAAACGGCTTAATCAGCGCAATTAACCCAACAACTGTAACAGCAGACGAAACCATAGATGCTCAAGGAAAAATACTCACACCAGGATTGATCAGTTCATTAAACAGCTTAGGTCTGGTTGAAGTCGGTGCTGTTTCTCGTAGTAGAGATGCATCAGATAAAAAGGCCGATATGACTTTTGATGCGAGCTTAGCATTTAACCCAAAAACAACAGTGATTCCTTACACTAGAAAAGGCGGTATCACTACCGATGTTGTCGTCCCTCGTGGCGGTGATGACATGTTTAAAGGGCAAACCTTTATCGTTAATCTTTCAGGCGAATTTGACAGTGTCGAAAAAACACAGCAGAGCCTAGTTATTGAGCTAGGTGCAAAATCGAAAGGCTCTAGAGCGCTAGAATTACAAGCGTTAACTCATAAGCTTGAAGATGCTCAAAAAGCACTGGCTAAAAAGAAAGATAAAAAAGACGACAAAAAAGAAGCTAAAGAGCCGAAGCGTGACGAAAAAATTATCAATGCGATATTATCTGGTGAAAAACAGTTAATTGCTTATGTCGATCGAGCGACTGATATTTTGGCGCTATTAAAACTTAAGGAACGCTTTGGCTTAGATCTAGCCATAGCCGGTGCTGATGATGCTGTTGTTGTTGCGGATCAAATTGCAAAGGCAGGTGTGCCAGTGATTTTGAGTGCAACATCGAACTTGCCTCAAAGTTTTGACTCTTTGCATGCGTCACTTGAAAATGCCGCTAAGTTAGATAAAGCAGGTGTAAAAGTAGTGCTTACCGTTAATGGTGATACACACAATATGTATCAATTGCGCTTCAATGCAGGTATTGCTGTGGCAAACGGCTTACCTTATGAGCGAGCAATGGCAGCTGTTACCGCAAACCCAGCAGAGGTATTTGATATCAATGCAGGTCAAATTGCCGTCGGTAAAGAAGCGGATATCGTATTGTGGAGCGCTGATCCATTTGAGTTAAGCTCAAAAGTTGAAAAGCTTTGGATTGATGGTAAAGAGTACGACACCCGTAGCCGTCAAGATGCACTTCGTGATCGCTACATGGCAGAGTCTGATATGCCAAGAGCTTATACTAAGTAGTACTAAATGAACTGGCTTACCTAGTCTAGTCGGTTAGTAAAGATGATAAAACGCCACTTAATGAGTGGCGTTTTTTTGCGTATTTAAAATCTATACCAGTGCTTAGCCGTGCTATAGCATATTTGCTCAAGTATCTCTGGTGGAAATCCATCCAAGGTGACATAACTGCCCCATAATGATTGATAGGATTGACTAAAGAGGGTCAATGGAAAGTTGCTCGCTAGCATAGTCCTATCAGCACCAAAGTGTTTGATGACTTGATTGATACAAGAGGCCACGGTATCAAAATTGTAGTTTCTATTGGTCATTTCCCAGCCCGAGCACTTTATCGCAATATGCTCAAATTGTGCTAATTGTTCAAGGTGATGCCGCCATAAATGCCAATCAGTAAAATCATCGAGATTAGGTGGGAAGCCACAATGATTGATAATCATTTTGGGCGTCTTAACTTCAGTACAAAAATTAACAATGTGGTGCAGGGTTTGCTGGTCATTTAACGTGACATGCAGTTCAAACAGCCAGTCAAGTTCACAAAGCACTTCTAAGTTTCTTACCACTTGGTGATGCTGAAGTAGCTCACCTGCTTTGTCATCAAGAATATATCGACAACCCACGACACTATTGAACTGCTTTAACTGTGCTATTTGTTCATTAAAACTCTCGGTGGCTAAAGTTATATCGATAAAAGCGATGGTCCTTAAGGGAACTGCATAGTTTTTGGCTGCCCAAAGCTGCTCTAGCCATAATATTTCTCGCCATGGGTGGTTGTTATTAAAACCTGCTTCAATATGAACTATGCCGTCAAGTTCTAAACCAGGAGGAAGCGCCAAATCACTTAAGTCAAAATCACGATGTATAGTCGATTTATCTGGCCAATAGGGCTCTTTTTCTGGTTTTAACCAGCAATAATCACCTTGTTCAAGGTTAAATAAGTGAATATGAGGATCGATTATTTTCATCAGCACCACCATTGATTTATATTAAACGCGACGCTACTGTGCCGTATATCCGCCATCGATGACTTGCAGGCTACCTGTGATAAACCGCGCTTGTTCAGAGCAAAGAAAATACGCTAACTCAGCTACTTCTTCTGGTTGTCCTAGTCGCCCTAATGGCTGCAGTTGTTCTTCTGCTTTGTGAATTTCTGCCTTATTTTCACCACTGTTGGCGCAGTAATTATCAATCGCCTGATGATATAGTGGCGTTTCTATGGTGCCTGGACAAACGGCATTGGCGGTAATATTGTACTGAGCGTAGTCTAGTGCGGTTGTCTTTGCTATTGAAGCTAAAGACGCCTTACTCAGGTTATAAGCAAAAGAGTTTCGCTTGCCGATAATCGCTTGATCTGAAGCAATAAGCACAATCGCGCCTTGTTGGTTTTCCTTCATGTTTGGCAGGACGGCTTTAATCGCTGCATATGCGCCTTTAACATTAATACTAAATACTTTATCTAGTGCCTCTTCTGAGGTGTCTTCGATATTCGCAGAGTAGTGAATACCTGCATTTGAGACTAACGCACTTATCTTATGCTGTTTTGATATGTCATTGATGATATTAATCACCTGATCGACCTTGGTGACATCACAGACTCGGTAATCCCCCCATTCGCTTGGCTGCCTATCTAAGTTAAAAACCTGATAATCCTGCGCGAGAAACTTCTTAACGATGCTTAAACCAATGCCGGAACTACCTCCGGTAACAATACAAACTTTATTCATGATAAATAACTTTAGCTAATAATAGCTTTATCATAACGCTATCAAGGAATTGCGGGTAGCTATTTCCGTAAACGGTAATGGTTAATAAAAATGCCAAGCAGTTCTGCTATCGCTCTTTTATATAGAAATATTGCACGACCCGACACGGCAACAACATGCTAGAAATAACCGTACTGAAAATTAAATACTGTTAAAAGATCACTATAACTAGGTATAATTACCACATTAATATTATGAGGCAACAATATGAGAGTTTGTGGCGTAGAACTAAAAGGCAATGATGCAATTGTTTGCTTAATAGCCTTGTCTAATGGCTTATACGATATTCCCCAATTACGAGTACAAAAAATTTCGGTAGCTGATGCGAGTGATGCTGAAGAGATGCGTAAGTTTCAGTTTACTTTTGCTAAGCTAGTTGAAGATTACAAAATTGATAAAATCGTTGTTAAAGGTCGAGCAACTAAAGGTAAATTTGCTGGAGGGCCGGTTGGATTTAAACTTGAGGCAGCTATTCAGTTAATTGACGACTTAGATGTTGAAATTTTAGCTAGTAGCTTTGTAAAGAAAGCGCTCACAAAAACACAAGTGGTCATTGATTTTCGTGATACTGGTCTTAGAAATTATCAACAAACGGCGTTTGAAACTGCATTTGCTTATCTTGATAGCAAGTAACTCTATTTAAAGCAAAGCGCGTTCTGCGCTTTGCTTGATCTTTTCCTCTTTTGTACAAAAATCTTTCCTATACTTATTCTTAAAACAAAAACAGGCTCTTTTTTTTCGCTTTTAAAATTTGTCTGAACATGCTTTAATCTTGTTAAATAACTAGTCAGACCACATACCAGTCTGCATACGAATATGAGGAAATTACAATGCCAGAATATAACGCACCCGTTAGAGATATGAAGTTCGTTATGCAAGAGTTACTCGATTGCGAAAGTCATTATCAAACTCTAGGGTATGAAGATGCATCCCTTGATATGATTGACGCTATTATGGCTGAAGCGGCGAAATTTAATGAGCAAGTACTCGCGCCAATCAACCAAATCGGTGACCAACAAGGCTGTACTTGGACTGACGGTGTGGTAACAACGCCTGACGGCTTCAAAGATGCCTACAAACAATATGTTGAAGGCGGTTGGCCAACACTTTCACAACCGATTGAGTTTGGCGGCCAAGGTTTACCTTATTCTTTAAATACCGCGATTGGCGAGTTTTCATCAGCAGCTAACCATAGTTTCGCTATGTACCCCGGTTTAAGCCATGGTGCATTAGCAACAATAGAAGCCCATGGTACGGACGAGCAAAAAGCGATGTTCATGCCAAAGCTTGTTGAAGGGACTTGGACAGGTACTATGTGTTTGACTGAGCCACATTGTGGTACAGATTTAGGCATGTTACGTACTAAAGCAGAGCTTAATGATGATGGTTCATATTCATTATCAGGTACTAAGATTTTTATTTCTGCGGGTGAGCACGATCTTTCAGATAATATTGTTCATATCGTTATCGCAAGAATTCCAGGTTCTCCTGAAGGGACTAGAGGTATCTCACTCTTTATTGTGCCTAAGTTTAATGTTACGGCAACTGGCGATATTGAAGATCGTAATGGCGTTAATTGTGGTTCAATCGAGCATAAGATGGGCATCAACGCGAACGCCACTTGTGTGATCAACTTTGACGGCGCTAAAGGTTACTTAATTGGCGAAGTTAATCGCGGGTTAAACTGTATGTTTACTTTCATGAATGCAGCGCGCTTAGGTGTTGCTAATGAAGGTGTTGCTGCGGCAGAAGCCTCTTTTCAAGGCTCATTAGCTTATGCGAAAGATCGTTTACAAATGCGTTCTTTATCTGGTCGTAAGAACCCAAACGGTCCAGCTGATCCGATTATCGTTCACCCAGATGTTCGACGTATGCTTTTAACGCAAAAATCTATAGCTGAAGGTGGTCGTGCATTAAATGGTTACCTATCTCAACTGGTTGATATTGTCGAAGTAGGCAAAGACCCCGCGGTAGTTGCAGAAGCTGAAAGTAAATTAGCGTTGCTGACACCTATTGCTAAAGCATTCTTAACTGAGCTAGGTTTAGAGTGTACTAGTCATGGTATCCAGGTCTATGGTGGACATGGCTTCATTAAAGAATGGGGCATGGAACAGTTAATGCGTGATACTAAAATCAGTTGTTTGTATGAAGGTACCACTGGTATTCAAGCACTTGACTTATTAGCGCGTAAAATTTTGGGTTCAAAAGGTGAGTTAATTAAACCGTTTGCCGCAGAAGTGACGGCTTTCTGTACTCAAAATATTACCGATGATCAGATGAGTGAGTTCATTAAACCAATGATCACTATTGCACCAAGCTGGCAAAAAATGACTCAGGAAATCGGCATGAAAGCGATGCAAAACCCTGATGAAATTGGTGCCGCTTCAGTTGACTACTTAATGTACTCAGGTTATTTAACCTTGGCTTATTTCTGGGCGAAGATGGCTAAAGTGGCTTTTGACAAATTGGCAGAAGGTACTGAAGACAAAGCGTTCTACGAAGCTAAAATTAAAACTGCGCGCTTTTACTTTGCTCGTATATTGCCTAGAACACAGGGTCATGCCGCGTGTATTGAAAATGGTGCAGAAGCTATGATGGCTCATGATGTAGAAGAATTTAACTTCTAAGATCAGATAAACAAGTTATAAAAAAGGAGCTGTTATGCTCCTTTTTTTATGAGTAAAAATTAGACAAGTGAGTAAAAGTTAGTTAGGGTAAAATTAAACTAATAAAGTTTTCGTAGTTAAATTTGAGCATGCACAAAGTTTTTCGTGCGGTGAAACTAGCATATTAAATTCAATGGTATAGGAAGTCCGTGAATGTTAAATGATCTAAAGAAAATAGTATTATTAATTTCGGTGTTTTTATTAACTGCCTGCTCATCTCAACGCGGCAATACCGTGAAACAATCCGTTGTTTTGCCTCTAAATGAACAGCTATTCGATTTAGAATCAATTGCTGTGGTTAATGAAGAACAACTATTTACTTTGTCAGGATCACAACAACAACAATTTTTAGCCTATCATAGTAATGAACTAGAAAAAGGCGTAAAACCTCATAAAATCGTCAGTAATTACTTAATGAATTACATGAGTAAGTTCACGTATTACGGTGAAAATTATACCGCCTCACAAGCACTATCATTGAATAAAGGTAATTGTATGAGTTTGGCCGTGCTGACCGTAGCTTTAGCCAAATTAATTAATCTAGAGTTTGATTTTAGGGAAGTAAATACCATGCCTATGTTTGAAAAGCATGGTAGCCTTTTACTTTCATCTAGCCACGTACAAACCCGATTATTTGATCCGACTTATGAGCCAAAAGAAGGGGAGTTTCTATTCTCTCAACCGGCAATCGTAATAGATTACTTCCCGGATAAAAATAACATAAAAAGTCGGTATGTTTCGTATCAACAGTTTTTGTCGATGTATTATCAAAACATTACCGCTGACGCTATGATTGCTGGCGATCTGAATTTAGCCTTTGCTAATGCAAAAACTGCTTATATATATGATCCTTCAAGTGTGCGCGTTCATAACTTGTTAGGTGTTTTACATCGTAGAATAGGAGATGGTCGTACTGCTGAGAAAATATATAAGCAGTCTTTGCTGTTAGAACGAGAAAACTTGTCTTTGCTGAATAATTACATTGTCTTGCTTGAAGCACAGAGTCGAAAGTTTGAAGCGGAAAAATTAAAAAGCAGAATGAATTCTCTTGATGACACTAACCCCTTTAGTTGGTTAGAGCAAGCTTATATATATCGTACTGATTCGCAGTTTGATTTGGCTATACGCTATTATGAAAAAGTCATAAATCTTGCACCGTATATTTCTCAAGCTTATCTGGGATTATATCAATCTTATCAAGCGACTGAGCAATATGGCAAAGCAAGAAACACTTTAGAAAAAGGCCTTGAGTGGACGTATATGCAAACAGAACGTCAAGTATTTAAATACAAGCTATATGGGCAAAATATGATAAGTCCAATTGATGGGGATTAGTAACCCTTATTTAATGATTTCTTTAACAGCTAGCTCTATTCTTGGATCATTAATGTTAGAGCTGGTTGATTTAAAAACCACTTGTCCTGCTTTGTTAATATAAAACGTTGTTGGTGTTCCCTTGACGCCATATTGAGTTGCTACATTATCGCCGTTTATCGCTGTCATAAATGCGTGACCACGGGCATTTAGCATATCTTGAGGCATGGCGCCTTCATCTTCGTTAAAACTAATGGCAACAATAACAACACCATCTTGAGCATACTTTTTCTGCATTTCTACTAATTTTGGTTGCAGTTTTTTACAATAAGGGCACCATGTTGCCCAAAAATGGAGTATGACCGGTTTGCCTTGGAACTGAGCGAGCGATATTGGCTGATCTGCTTGAGTCTCTAAGTTCCAGTTAGGTGCGGTTTCAAGCTCATTTGCATGGCTAGCGGTAGCTATCAATAATAAAGTGAGGCTCGTCAGTATAGCAATTAACGTGGTTTTCATGGGATGACCTAATTGATGAGAGATATGTGAATAAGACCCGCCTTATTCACATAATCGTTCACTAGGCTTCAGATAAGATCATATCAGCGGCTTTAGCACCGATCATTATGGTTGGTGCATTTGTATTACCACTAATAAGCGTAGGCATGATAGAGGCATCAACAACGCGCAAAGACTCAATTCCGCGTACTTTCAATTGATGATCAACAACCGCCATGTCGTCGTCGCCCATTTTACAGGTGCCAACGGGGTGATAGATGGTATTGGCCTTATCTTTTAAAAATTCCAAAATCTCTTGATCCGATTGATACCCATGCCCCGGAAATATTTCTTGTTTCATATTGCTTTTCAAGGAAGGTTGTTTAAACATCTCACGGATGATGCGCACAGCTTTTATCATAATTTCTTGGTCGGCTTTTTCTGCCAGCATATTGAGTTCAATTTTTGGATGCAGATGAGCTGCACTGCCATTTAATGTCACTGAACCTCGACTTTCTGGGCGCAATAAACAAGCGTGCATAGCAATACCATAACGACACATCATTTTAATATTTCGACCATGGTCATCCATTGCCGCAGGAATAAAGTGAAGCTGTAAATCAGGGCGATCAAGTTTGGGAGATGATTTGATAAAGCCTCCCGCTTCAGCAACGGCTGAAGTTAATACGCCTGTTCTGTGCTTAATAAACTTCCATAAATGAGATGAAAGTTTAGCCAATGCGACAGGGCGGTAGGCAATAATATCGGTTCTATCCGTTTCATTAACAACTAATATATCAACATGTTCTTGCAGGTTTTTACCTACCCCTGCTAAGTCATGTTTGACTTCTATACCGTGCTTATTTAATTCATCTTTTGGTCCAATGCCTGTTAACATAAGCAGTTGCGGCGAGTTAAATGCACCAGCACTTAAGATGACCTCTTTTGAGCAATGTATTTGTTGAGTCTTATTTTTTTTGGTGAACTGCACACCGATGGCTTTGTTACCTTCTAGCAACACTTTTTCTACCAGTACATCAGTGAGCACAGTGAGATTTGTTCGACCTAAATTAGGTGTGAGAAAAGCTTTAGCTGCGCTGCACCTGAGGCCGTCTTTTTGAGTGACTTGAAAGTAACCAATGCCTTCTTGGTTTTCGCCATTAAAGTCATCATTAGCAGGGAATCCTGCTTCTTGAGCTGCACGGATAAAGTCGTCAAAGACGGGAAGTTTTGATCTTGACTCGGTGACGTTAAGGCCACCATTGATCCCATGATAATGACTTTCTCCCCGCTCTTGGTGTTGAGTTGATTTGAAATAAGGCAGCACTTCATCAAAGCTCCAGCCTTCATTACCTAAACTTGCCCAATGGTCGTAATCCTCTTTTTGACCACGAACATACAACATGGCATTGATTGAGCTACTTCCGCCAAGTGTTTTACCTCTAGGATTAAATATCTGGCGTTTATTTAGGGTGTTTTCAGTAGCAGAATTAAATAACCAATTACGAGACTTACTCTTCATTAATTCAACTACACCCAAGGGTAATTGAACCATCCAAGAATTATCTTTAGGACCTGCCTCTATTAAGCATACTTGATGTGCTCCGCATGCAGACAGTTTATCTGCAAGGATACATCCTGCCGAACCGCCACCAACGATAATATAGTCAAATGTTTGCATTTCGATAACTCACTGTTAAGTGTTAATAACTATGTTATACCTAAAATGTAGCTAAAGTACGAGAAATGAAGTGAAAACAGTCTAAAATCGATAGATGTTAATATCTAAGTGTTGATGTTTTTGATTAGACAAAAAAGGGAGCAAACGCTCCCTTTGATAAAGAAAACTCTAGGTTACTATTTTAAACCAAGGACTTGTTTGCCTTGCTCAAAAACAATATCTACAGGAATTTTTGCTGATTCAAGACGTGCTAAGCTTGCTGCCAAGTCTTCTTTAATTAAGCCTTTCTCTGCGACAAGGTTTTCTACTCCGTCATAATCACCGTTGCCTTGAAGCGTCAGGATTAATTCAGACAACGAGTCGATAGCTGCAGTCATTTTGTCGACATCTATACTGTAAAGGCCATCTTCGTTTCGGCTAAACGCACCCTGTTCATGAAAATAGTTAAATCGAACCATATTGGCTTTACCGTGTGCAGAGCTCGCGCCGAAGCGAACAGAGCGGAAAATGCCCGCCATAAACGTAGTGTAGTAATCTTCAAGCGTACCTTCTGTAATCGCGCCTTTGGCAAGTAATTGCTTAACCATGTAAAGCCCTAATACATCAGCTTTACCTTCTTCAAGTGCAGATGCATGCTCTTTAAGTGCTTGTCGAACAGTACCTTTATCATTAATGGTGTTTTTGATCCCTAAACCGTGTGCGACCTCGTGGAACATGGTGTTGGCAAAGAAGCCTGTAAATGTCACATTTTTACGTTGTTCTGGCACAATCAAAGTCTGGGCAATAGGTAACATGATGGCATCAAATTTAGCACGCATGGCATTTTTCAGCTGAAGTCGTCGTGTACCTTTTTCTAATTGTACTTGCTCGTCGTTTGGTAAGTTAATGGCGATAGTTTTACTGCCTGCATTTGAATGCCCAGCATAGTAAACGACGTCATAGGCGTTTAGATCGGCATCTGAGCCTGGAACTTCGGCTTTAAATTGCTTCGCCACTGGAAGTTCACGTTGAAGTTCAGGTAAAAATGCTGCGTATTTTGCTAACTTTTCTGACCATGATAAATCTTTAATCAACACGTATGATTCAAAGGCCGCTCGATAACCATATAATTGGTCTTCATAGGTTTCAATAGGTCCGATAACTACATCAATAGGATTATTTTTCATATCCATCCATGCCAAGTCAGATGGCTGGTAGTCGTCTGTTCTCAAGGCATTTGCGCGCATGGTTAAGTAGTTTGCGAATTCTTTGTCTTGTGCAAAACCTGCTGCTTTTTCTAGAATGGCGGCGGCACGATTAATCTCATCACTATAAATTTCTGAATAGGCGATTGATGTCAATTTTCCTTGTTCATCTCGTTGAACAATGGAATAGAGTCCATCTTTGTCGTCAAATTCTTGTTGTTCAAATTCTGCTTTAGTCATATCGCTAGGATAAAATTCTGCGCCATGCGACTTATTGTCAAAACCTGTTAAAAAGGTTTTGTCGCCATCTAAACGATCCCAAGGACCATAATTAATATCGGCAAAAGCTTTCGCTTTTGGGTCGGCAATATTGGCTAAGAATGACTTTTTGTCTTGACCAAATGCTTGTTTCCAAAACAGATCATCCATGATTTTTGACGCATCAATTAACAAGCTCACCATTTGTTTTTGGTTGTTGGTTAATGAACTTAAATCAGCGCTTAATGTGACCGTTTTATATATATCTAAGCGGTCTTGGTAACCAGAGATTAATTCTGTTGCTGGTGTTTCAGGTGCATTTTTTTCACTACATGCAGTAAGTGAACCAGTTGCGAGTAATACTATCGCGGCAATTTTTGTTAGTTTCATCGTCAATTCTCATTCTTATTCTTATTGAAGGCTAGAGCCTAGAAAAAAAGGAAGCAAAGTTCAAGAGGTGGTTTTTGATCAGGCATAAAAAAACCGGCATAAGCCGGCTTTTTAAAGGGGTACAAAAATTAAAGCGCTTTGATAGCTGCGTTTAAACGACTCTTGCTACGAGAAGCTTTATTTTTGTGAATAAGACCTTTACTTGCGTAACGATCTAAAATTGGTGTAGCTGCAGCTAATTCTTTTGTTGCAACTTCTTTGTCACCGGCTTCAATTGCAGCGATTACTTTTTTTACTAAAGTGCGCATCATTGAACGACGACTTGCATTATGTTGACGGCGCTTTTCAGATTGTACTGCGCGCTTCTTAGCCTGCTTTGAGTTAGCCAAGGTGAACTCCTAAAAAATGATAAAATATAGCTTAAATTTAAGGCGACGAAATATGCCTTTTTTTAGCGTGCTTGTCAAATGTTTTAACTATTAATTTTAAATAAAATCACATTTATATCCCAAAGATTAAATTCAAACGAGAATGATATCTCAATTATATTAATTCAATCTCTGTTATGTGCTTGTTTAACACAGTGAACTAACAGCATAATACGCTATTGCGGACAAAAAATGTATTTGGATTTATCTTTTGAGTAAAAAATTAATTAAATCGGGCGTTATTGTCAGTTTTATGACATTAGTTTCTCGAGTACTCGGACTCGTTCGCGACGTAGTAATTGCTAATGTAATGGGAACGGGTGTCGCTTCAGACGTTTTTTTCTTTGCTAATAAGATTCCTAATTTTTTACGCCGTTTATTTGCTGAAGGCGCTTTTGCTCAAGCATTCGTTCCCGTGCTGAGCGAATATAGAAATGAGGATGAAAAATCAGGGCGTAATGATACGCAACAATTGATTGCTCAAGTCTCAGGCACGCTAGGGGTTATAGTTACTATTGTGACTGCTATTGGCATGATTGCTTCGCCAGTTATTGTCATGCTTTTTGGCTCTGGGTGGTTTATTGAGTGGTACAACGATGGTCCCGAAGCTCATAAATTTGAGCTTGCTGCTAGTTTATTAAAGATTACCTTTCCGTATTTATGGTTTGTCAGCTTAACGGCTCTGTCGGGGGCTATTTTAAATACCTTGGGTAAATTTGCGGTTGCCGCTTTTACTCCTGTTTTGCTTAATGTTTGTATCATTGCCTCTGCGATCTTTATTTCTCCACATGTGGAAAATGCCGCTTACGCATTAGCCATTGGCGTGTTTCTTGGTGGCTTAGTGCAGTTTTTATTTCAAATACCTTTTCTATACCGAGCGGGTGTTTTAGTAAAACCACAATGGGCTTGGCATGCTAAAGGGGTCACCAAAATTAAGAAGCTGATCGTGCCAGCATTATTTGGTGTATCGGTGACTCAAATCAATTTACTGCTTGATACTCTGATTGCGAGTTTTTTAATTACCGGGTCAATTAGTTGGCTGTACTACGCAGATCGCTTACTCGAGTTTCCGCTCGGTTTGTTTGGTATTGGTATTGCTACGGTTATTTTACCGAGCCTTTCTGGCTTGCATGCTAGAGAGAATAAACAAGAATTTTCACAAACGATTGATTGGGGCATTAAAGTTGTCAGCTTTATGGGCATACCTGCGCTAGCAGGGTTAATGGTGTTGGCTCAGCCAATTATTATGATCTTATTTATGCGTGGAGAGTTTAGTGAGCAAGATGTGATGCAAGTGTCGTTCGCTCTCTATGCTTATTTGTCCGGTTTAGTTAGTTTTATGTTTATCAAAGTGTTAGCTCCTGGCTATTACGCGCGCCAAGACACTAAAACCCCTGTACGCATAGGCATCAAAGCTATGGTTGCTAATATGGTATTTAACTTGATGCTTGCGCCGTTCTTAGGCTATGTCGGGTTAGCCCTTGCAACAACCTTGTCCGCGACATTAAATGCTTATTGGCTTTATCAGGGGCTAAAGAAAGACCAAGTTTTTGCACTGAGCCAAGCGACTAAAACGTACATCATAAAGCTAGTTGTTTCAGCCTTAGCCATGGGATTAACCATCTATTATTTTAGCCCACCGTTTACAGCATGGGTTACGATGACATTTTCACAGCAGCTTGTCAGTTTATTGAGTTATATCGGGATAGGTATCGGAATATATTTTGCCAGTATCTTCGTTTTAGGGATCAGATTGAACGATTTTAAAGTGTCAAAATCCTAGTTCGTATTTTAATTGTTTCGCAACAAGTATTTTTATTCATAGAATATAGCTGAAAATGCTGATTCTTGAGTCAGACTGATATATAATTCGGCGGTTTTTTTAATCCACATTGCCTATTAACAATCTGGTAGGTGATATTCAGCTCAGGGCTAATGCGTTAATGCAGTTGGTACGCGGTATACATAATATTCAAGACGTCGATCACGGTTGTGTCTTGACTATCGGTAACTTTGATGGTGTCCATTTAGGGCATACTCGAGTCATAGCTGCGCTTGTAGAAAAAGCCAATGCCTTAAAATGCACTCCCGCGGTGATGGTTTTTGAACCCCAGCCACAAGAGCTATTTTCACCAAAAACTGCGCCTGCTCGGTTAACAAGATTAAGAGATAAATACGCACTACTCGAACGACTAGGTGTTGAGAAGTTGATTTGCGTTAATTTTAATCATAAATTTGCCAGTCAAAGTGCAGAACACTTTATCGAACATTTGTTGGTTAAAAAGCTCGGTATCAAACATCTCATTATTGGTGATGATTTTCGATTTGGACAACATCGAAGAGGTAACTTTGCGATGTTGTGTGAAGCTGGATTAAAGTGCGGCTTCGGAGTGTCTGATACCAAAAGTTTTAAAGTTGAAGGCTGCCGAATTAGCAGTACCGAAATAAGACAAGCACTAGAACAAGACAAGCTAGCTGATGCGGCGAAAATGCTTGGTCGACCTTATTCTATTATTGGTCGTGTTTTTCATGGCGATAAAAGAGGGAGAACGATTGGTTTTCCTACGGCTAACGTCAAGCTTAAACGCCGTGTTTCACCTGTTTCTGGTGTTTATGCTGTGCAAATTAAGACACCCAAAAGTCTATTGGATGGTGTGGCCAATATTGGTTCTCGACCTACCGTCGCGGGTGTCAGGCAGCAGTTGGAAGTGCATATTTTTGATTTTGATGGTGACTTATACGGTCAAATCATCGAAGTTACTTTACTGAAAAAGCTTCGCACAGAAATGAAGTTTGACAGTATAGAACAGTTAACAAAACAAATTGATATTGATAGCCAGCAGGCTAAACACTATATAGAATCTATAGCCTAACGATATATACCCATGACACCTCAATATACGAGTTTGAGTTGCAATGGGTCTAATGCGAGTAATTCGTAAAATTAGTGAACGTAAAACGGATAATAAAATAAATGACTGACTATAAACAGACGCTGAATTTGCCAGAAACCTCATTTCCGATGAAAGGAAATATGGCAAATCGTGAACCAAAAATGTTAAAAGATTGGGCGAGTAAAGACCTCTATGGTCAGATTCGTGCGAGCAAGAAGGGTAAAAAGTCATTTATTTTGCACGATGGCCCTCCTTATGCGAATGGTAACATTCACCTAGGTCATGCAGTTAACAAAATTCTAAAAGATATTATCGTTAAAGCCAAAACCTTATCTGACTTTGATGCGCCCTACGTGCCGGGTTGGGATTGTCATGGCTTGCCTATCGAGTTAATGGTAGAAAAAAAGGTTGGTAAGCCAGGACATAAAGTTTCTGCTGCTGAATTCCGCCAAAAGTGTCGTGAATATGCACTCAAGCAAGTTGACGGGCAGCGCGAAGACTTTAAACGTTTAGGTGTTTTTGGTGATTGGGAAAAACCTTATTTGACTATGGATTTTGATACTGAAGCGAATATTATCCGCGCTTTAGGTAAAATCGCAGAAAATGGTCACATTCAGCAAGGTTTTAAACCCGTTCATTGGTGTACAGATTGTGGCTCTGCATTGGCTGAAGCTGAGGTTGAGTACAAAGATAAACAATCACCTGCTATTGATGTGAAATTCAATGTGCTTGATCAAACGGTTGCTGATAAATTTTCGCATCCAGAAAATCATGTTGGCGAAGGTGATATCTCAGTGGTTATTTGGACCACGACACCTTGGACCTTGCCAGCTAACCGCGCTGTTTCAGTTCACCCTGAAGTGGAATACACTTTGGTGCAGTGCGAAAAAGACGGGCAAAAATTCCGTTTGATTTTGGCGTCTGATTTAGTCAACTCATGTATGGACCGTTTTGGTATTGAAAAATATCATGCCTTAGGTTTTTGCCAAGGCTCTGCATTAGATTTAGTGCAAGTTAAACACCCTTTCTATGATTTTAATGTGCCGATTATCTGTGGCGACCATGTTACGACTGATTCCGGTACTGGTTGTGTACATACCGCACCAGGGCATGGTGTTGATGACTTTGTTGTCGGTAAAAAATACGGCCTAGAAGTGGCGAACCCCGTTGGCGCTAATGGTGTTTATCTGGCAGGGACTGAATTATTTGAAGGTCAACATGTCTTTAAAGCCAATGCTAGTGTGGTTGAAGTTTTAAAAGAGCATGATGCTTTATTACACCATCACGCATACGAACACAGCTACCCACATTGCTGGCGCCACAAAACGCCTATTATTTTCCGGGCAACGCCGCAATGGTTCATCAGTATGGATAAGCAAGGATTACGTGCAGCGTCTTTAGCTGAAATTAAAAAAACACAGTGGATCCCTGAATGGGGTCAAAGTCGTATTGAATCAATGGTCGAAGGCCGTCCAGACTGGTGTATTTCTCGTCAACGTACGTGGGGCGTGCCGATTGCGTTATTTATTCATAAAGATACCGGCGCGCTTCATCCAAAAAGTGTTGATTTGATTGAGCAAGTCGCACAGCGCGTTGAGAAAGCCGGCATTCAAGCTTGGTTTGATTTAGAAGCGAAAGAGCTTATTGGCGACGATGCTAATGAGTATGTGAAAGTACCCGATACTCTAGATGTTTGGTTTGACTCAGGCGTTACCCACTATTCTGTGATTGGAGCTCGTGACGAGTTCGATTCACGCGCTGACTTATACCTAGAAGGTAGTGACCAACATCGCGGTTGGTTTATGTCGTCAATGATGTCTTCCGTAGCGATGAATGGCAAAGCGCCATACAGCCAAGTATTAACGCACGGTTTTACTGTTGATGTTAACGGTCATAAAATGTCTAAATCGCTTGGTAACGTGATCACACCGTCGGAAATTACCAATAAACTAGGAGCTGATATCCTACGTTTATGGGTCGCTTCGGTTAACTATACGCAAGAAATTACGGTTTCAGATGAAATCTTTAACCGACAAGCTGATGCGTATCGTAGAATTCGTAATACATCACGTTTCTTGCTCGCCAATATTAATGGCTTTGAGCCAGAAAATCATAGTGTCGCTTTTGATGATATGGTTGCGTTAGATAGATGGGTGGTTGGGCGTGCAGCGCAATTACAGGAAGAAATCGTTGCCGCTTATGATGAGTATGAATTTCATCAAGTGGTTCATAAATTAATGAACTTCTGTACGACCGAGTTGGGTGGGTTTTATCTTGATATTATCAAAGATAGACAATACACAGCGAAGGAAGACGGTATTGCTCGTCGTTCATGTCAAACAGCGATGTATTTAATAGCTGAAGCCATGACCCGTTGGATGGCGCCTATTTTGTCATTTACCGCCCAAGAAATTTGGCAAGCACTACCTCAGCTTAATAACCAAGAGCGTGGTGAATTTGTCTTTACTGATGTCTGGTTTGATGGTTTACATAAATTGCCAGCAGACGAATCATTAAATAATGATTACTGGGGACAGATTTTATTGGTCAGAACAGAGGTTAATAAGGTTTTAGAAAACGCACGTAAAGAAAAAGTAGTTGGTAAGGCTTTAGAAGCGGAAGTGACACTTTATGTTTCTGGTGACTTGGCTAAAGCGGTACAACTTCTTGGTCAAGAATTACGTTTTGTCTTGATCACCTCTGGCGCAACGGTTGAAGTTGTTGACCAACTGCCAGAAGATGCCGTTAAAACAGAACTAGCACAGTTAGCTCTTAAAGTTGCAGCAACGACAGGCACTAAGTGTGAACGTTGTTGGCACTATACTGACGATGTTGGTAGCAATGACGAACATCCTGATGTATGTGGTCGTTGTGTGACTAATATTGATGGTGAAGGTGAGCAACGTCAGTTCGCATAGTCTTACTGGAGTTGTTGTTTCATCGGGATAAATTATTCAAAGCCGCTACTTTTGTAGCGGTTTCTAATATTAGACGAATATAAATTTTGTATTCAAATTGGGTGAAGTTAAGTCGTTATGATGGCAAAGTTTAAAAATTCTGGGTTAATTTGGTTATGGTTGACTGTATTGTTTATCATTGTTGATCAAGTGACAAAACAATATATTGTCGCTAATTTTGACTTGTATGAACGTACCGCCGTATTACCATTTTTTAACCTCACTTATGCTCAAAACCCAGGAGCTGCATTTAGTTTTTTGGCTGATCAACCGGGCTGGCAACGTTGGTTTTTCTCGTTAATCGCTGCAGTAGCGAGTGTGGTCTTTTTGGTATGGATGGCAAAAACACCAAAACAAAATAGAGTATTATCGATTGCTTTTGCATTGTTACTCAGTGGTGCTGTTGGCAACTTAATAGATCGGTTAATGTTTGGCTATGTTATAGATTTTCTCGATTTCTATTATCAACAATATCATTGGCCGGCCTTTAATGTCGCTGACTCAGTCATTTTTATTGGTGCCGCTTTAATGATTTTAGATTCTTTTAAAAAAGAACCTGATTTATCTGATCAACAAGTTTAAGAAGGTTTAGCTTTATGTCTCAATTAGTACAAGAAAACTCTCAGTTAATCGCGCACATAACGATGAAGTTATCAGATGGCTCGGCTGCAGATAGCACTAAGGTTAATAATATACCCTCAGTGATCAATATGGGCGATAAAAGTATTTCACCTGCATTTGAACAACAACTTTTGGGGATGAATGTTGGTACGTCTAAAGAGTTTACTTTAGTAGCCAAAGACGCTTTTGGTGAGCCTAACCCGGATAACATTCACTATGTTGATGCGACTAAATTTTCTGTTGATGCGCCAGCTGAAGTTGGCAGTATTGTTACCTTTACTCAGCCAGGTGGAATTGAGCTTCCGGGTATGATTACCGATGTTTCTGGCAGCTCTGTAACCGTAGATTTTAATCATCCATTAGCTGGTCAAGCGATCACTTTTGTCATTGATCTTATCGAAATTAAAGAAAAGTAGGTATATAACATGGAAATCGTTCTTGCTAACCCTAGAGGTTTTTGTGCCGGAGTAGATAGAGCAATAAGCATTGTTGATAGAGCACTGGACCTGTTTGACGCACCTATTTATGTGCGCCATGAAGTCGTTCATAACAAATTCGTGGTTAATGGTTTAAAAGATCGTGGTGCCGTATTTGTTGATGAGTTACATGAAGTGCCAGATGACAGTACCGTGATTTTTAGTGCACATGGTGTATCTAAGCAAGTTAGAAATGAAGCTAAGTCTCGCGGACTGAAAGTTTTTGATGCTACTTGCCCGCTAGTGACCAAAGTCCATATGGAAGTCTCTCGAGCGAGTCGCAAAGGGGTAGAGTGCGTACTTATCGGGCATCAAGGTCATCCTGAAGTTGAAGGGACTATGGGGCAGTATGACAATGACGAGGGAGGTATTTATTTGGTCGAGTCGCCAGAAGATGTCGCTTCGCTTACCATCAAAAATCCCGAGCATCTTTATTTTTGTAGTCAAACCACATTATCCGTTGATGACACCAGTGATGTCATTGATGCATTGCGAAAACGTTTTCCAGCTATTGAAGGACCGCGTAAAGATGATATTTGCTATGCAACCCAAAACAGACAAGATGCTGTGCGTGCAATTGCTGCACAAGTTGATTTGTTGCTAGTCGTTGGCGCTAAAAATAGTTCAAACTCTAATCGCCTGCGAGAACTAGCAGATAAAATGGGCACTCAATCATTCTTAATTGATAGTGCTGATGACATTGATGAATCATGGTTGTCATCGGTAAACCGTGTTGGTGTCACTGCAGGGGCATCTGCTCCTGAAGTGCTCGTTAAGCGTGTCATCGAAAAATTAAAAGCGCTTGGTGGTCATGAGGTTATCGAGCATCCGGGCCGTGAAGAAAATATAGTATTTGCTGTTCCAGTTGAATTGAGATAATCTTAAAATGAACAAAAGTTGAACAGGATACATTATTCTTAAAGGAAAAATGTTTTTCAACTTTGGATACGACCGTAAGCAGTCAGTGTGATAATTATCCATTTTACTGCTTATTATATGGATATAGGTATGGGTTAATGTAGTCCACGATGGTGAGATTTAACACATATGTTGTTTTTAGGTATTTATAGTTATTGTAAATTCCCTCTTCCCTTTGCTGTGCCATAAAACCTATACTTACCTAATGATTTCAAGATTTTACGAGATGTTGAATAAATGGTAAATCAACGCGGAATGACTTTTATAGAAGTGCTAATCGCGCTTTTTATATTAGTAACAGGTATTTTAGGTGCTGTAGCAATGCAATCTACTGCTAAACAAGGCAGTTTTGATGCAATGCAGCGTTCTCTCGCTTCGTCTTTAGCACAAGATATTGTCGAGCGTATGCGCAACAATAGTGCGACTCCTGCTGTGCTTACTTCATACAATGGCACATATAATGCGCTTCAAGCTTTACCAGCCGATAGGTGCAATACACCTGCTGCTAATTGCACCAATGCACAAATAACAACCAATGACTTATACGAATGGACTCTCGCACTAGTTGGTGGCGACTCTACAGTCGGTGGCGTTAGTGTTGGTGGCTTAACTAACGCTGTCGGTTGTATCAATCATGTCAATCAAGTGGTGACCATAGTGATCAGTTGGGATGGCCGAACGGCCACTGACGACGGCGCGACTTTTAACGCCTGTGGTTCTGCGTCAGACAAGAGGCGTCAAATGTCTCTGACAGCATTTATATTTTAAGGTGGGCTATGTATAAACATAAAGGTTTTACCATTGTTGAAATATTAATTTCATTATCGGTTGGGTTATTTTTGTTCGCAGGTATTAGTTTGGTTTTCGTTGGCATGAGAACGACGAGTGCAGAAACATCAAGCTATGGTAATTTACAAGAAACCGGTCGACTGGCAATCAGCGTATTGTCAGAAGATTTAATGCGTCAAGGTTTTTGGGGTGATTTACCAGTAAACTTAAGTACAGCTAATTTGATGGGAGCTATTCCACTAGCACCAGGCAATGAATGCACAGGTGGTGGAATTAATAACGGCACTTTTCCTACCGCAATTGGCACGTTCAGAACGATATGGGGCACTACCGCGGTGAATGCCAATGCAATGGGGTGTATCACTAACGCAAAAGTTGGTACCGATATTTTGCAAATTAAACGGGTAATTTCTCGTCCAATTGTTGGTGCTTTACCGGCAAACCGGCATTTTTTGGTTGCTAATATTAGTCAAGGACAAATCATTACTTCTGCCGGACCTATCCCGGTCATTGATTCGAGCCGCACATGGGAATATCAGCATCATGTTTATTTTGTTTCTGAAGATGCCGCAGGCACAGAGGTTATTCCTGTATTAAACTTAAGATCATTAGCCAATACTATGGCTAGTCAGCCACTTATTGATGGGGTCGAGATGTTTAGAATCATGTATGGCGTAGATACTAACCAAGATGGTGCGGTTAATGCCTTTATTGCTGCTGATAATATGACCCAAGCACTATGGGACTCAGAAGAAAACCCCGTAACGGGCATAACCACCAGAATTGTCGCAGCAAAGATTTATGTATTGGTCAGAGATCTTTTGCCTGATTCAAAATACACTAACTCCACCACTTACCAGCTTGGCGATATTAATTTTGTTGCCCCAAACGATAACTATCGTCGGATGTTATTTAGCTCTACGGTGTCCCTATATAATGGAGATGTTGAAAAATGGGATTAAAAAATAAACAACAAGGCTTAGTCCTCATTGTTTCGCTGATATTTTTAATATCACTGACTGCTGTCGCATCGGCACTGATGTTAAACACGACAACTGACATAAAAATGTCAGGGGCGAGTGAAGAGCGTTTGATTGCCGTGCAAAATGCAATTAGTGCTGTCGATGAAACCATTTCGGATCAACTGATGAGTGGTAACAATCTTTTTGAAAGCGAGACTTTAGTGCCGATAGTGGTTGGTTCTGTCACGAGTGTCGCAGTAACCAATACCACGATCTCGAATCGTAATAATATCACCAAGACAGTTACTTGCCCTCCTAGTATATTGGCATCTGGCACCGGTATCATAGGCTGTAAAATGCGGATAATATCAGTGAATAATAATTATGGTCGTAATAACACTAGTAATGTCTCAGTTGAAGCAGGTATTTTCCAAGAAGTCAGAAAGGTGCAACAATGATGAAAAAGCTACTGTTTATATTGAGCGGTTTGCTACCACTATTGGCGGTAGCAGAAGATATTGAGATATATCTGGGTAACGAGACTCAGCGTGTTGGTACAAAACCGAAAGTGTTAATGATCTTCGATAACTCGGGCAGTATGGGGACCAATGAGGATGTTAAACAGCCGTATGATGCAGACACCAATTACCCAGCCACTGGCGGTAATAGCAAGCTCTCAGGAAGCTATATCTACTATTCAAAAGGCTCGGGGCTTGATAGCTCATCGAGACCAGTTCCTGATAGCCCGACAGAGCAACGACGTTTCTTAGAACAAATAAATAGCTGTGAAACGGCAAGAGAAAGATTAGACACGGTAGGTTTTTATACTGGCTATATCAGAGAGTATGACTTCAATGGTAATTCAGGTAGTTGGCAAGAAGTCCCTGATGATAATGGCGCAAATATTGAAATTCTAGATTGCTATGAAGATATTCAACTACTGGATAATAAAAATAACGGTGAAGATCCAAATGGTAATGATTTACCTAATGGGTATCCTATTGATGGTGCAGGCTCATTAGCTTCACCAGTTTACTATACCTCTAATGTGTCCAATACCAATACCTCGTTTGGTATTGGAGAAATAGTCACCTTATATACCGATAATTACTTGCGCTGGGCGACCAATGATGGTCTGCCAACGGTTAGAATGTCTCGAATGGATATTGCTAAAGCAAGTATGACAACCTTGATCCAATCGACCCCTGGTGTCGATTTCGGCTTACAAATATTCAATCTTAACCATTCTGGTGAAAATACACGCGATGGTGGTCGAGTTGTTTATGGGCTTAAAGACCTTACTCTATCCGACCGCAGTGATTTAGTTGATTTAATTAATGATGATTTAGATCCGCAAACCAATACACCACTGTGTGAAACGCTTTATGAAGCCTTGCAGTATTTTGGTGGTAAACCCGTCTACTATGGCGATGACGATTCTGACAGAGGTAGTTACGATGCGAATGAGCCGCCTCGTGATAGATCAATCGAAACATCAGGTACATATATTTCTCCGTTTGCGGGTTGTTCAAATGATATCTATGTGATCATGATGACTGATGGCGCGCCAACCAGAGACCAAGCGGCGGATGATGAAATTTCAGGTTTGACCGGTATTGGCTTACCAATGGATGTTAACGGCACCGATAACTACTTGGCTGCACTTGCTGGTTGGATGAAAGAAAATGACATTAATGATAATGCCGATGGTAAACAGACCTCGACATTATTCACTGTTGGTTTTGGACTGACAGATGAAGATGCTGATGAAGACGACCCAGATTCTGATCCGGTTAAATTATTAAAGCAAGCCGCAGAAAATGGCGGCGGGGCTTATTACAATGCCAGTAACCCTGAAACTTTATTAAGTTCGTTACAAAGTGCGGTCATCGAAATATTGAAAGTGGATTCAAGTTTTACTGCGCCTTCCGTTTCAACCAACAATTTTGATAGTACTGAAACTTCGGATTGGGTTTATTATGCCATGTTTACTCCTGATGAAGGACCAAGGTGGCAAGGGAACTTGAAAAAGCTCGGTGTGTCTGGGCAAAGCTTAATTGGCGCAGATGGCAATGCTGCGATAGATTCTAACGGCAACATCGATATTGATGCACAAACCTACTGGTCGTCAACTAATGATGGCGGCACCGTGGAAGAAGGTGGTGTTGTCGAAATGTTTTCAGCTATGAATCCTTCTGATCGAAAGATATATAGTGATTTAGGCGCTGGAGGCTCATTAAAGTTGTTCACCAAAGCAAATGCTGCCGGAGCAAGCGCGTTTGCCAACCTAGCCGATTTAGCAAGTGAAATGGGTATCGACGAAACAGAAATAGATGCCTATCTTGATTGGGCGATCGGCAGGGATGTTGATGATGAAGATGATGATGGTTCGACGACCGATATGAGAAAAGATGTGTTCGGCGATCCGTTACACTCTAAACCACTCGTGATTAATTATGGTGATGAAGACCTCCGTGTAGTGATTGGCACCAATGCCGGCGCATTACATATGTTTAATGATAAAGGTGACACAGTTGAAGAGTCTTGGGCAATCATGCCAAAAGAATTTTTTAAAAATATCGCTCCGCTTCGTGAAAACTCTCCCTCAGCTGATAAAATCTATGGGTTGGATGGCACACCGGTCGCCTATCTATACGATGCCAATAAAGATGGCATAATTTCCGCGTCTGATGGCGATAAAGCCTGGATTTTTGTTGGTCTTCGTCGTGGTGGTTCATCTTATTATGCGATTAACGTCAGTAATCCTGATTCTCCTTCGATGATGTGGCACATCGATGAAACGTCAACAGGTTTTGCTGAAATGGGACAATCTTGGTCAACTCCGCGTGTTACTTTTTCAAAAATTAATGCTTCGGGTGGCACTGAGAAGCCAGTACTTGTCTTTGGGGCGGGTTATTCTACTGCTAAAGATACAGCTGGTGTAGGCGCTCCAGACAGTGTTGGTCGAGGCGTTTATATGGTTGACGCTGAAACGGGTGGTTTATTGTGGAACATGACGCCATCGACGAGTCCTAGCTTCCCAGGGGAAGACAGTATTCCGTCATCTGTAGCGATATTGGATAGCGATTCAACCGGTTATGTTGATCGCCTCTATGTCGGTGACACGGGTGGGATGGTATGGCGCATCGATTTAGTTGGAGAAGATACGTCAGAATGGAGCGCGATTAAACTCGCTTCACTAGGGCATGTATCTAGCGAAACTGAAGATCGACGTTTTTTTGCGGAGCCCACCATTGCTAGAGCATTGATTACCGAAACCTTTAGTCATACAGAAACAGACGCTGATGGCAATTCAACAACCAAGGTACATCAAACTCAAGTACCCTATGATGCCATTTTAATTGGCAGTGGTGATAGAACTAGCCCTCTAGATACTAACACTCTAGATAAGCTGTTTATGATCAAGGATGAAAATATCATCACACAAAAGTTCGACAGTGCTCCTGATGTTATCGAGCTTAGTGACTTGTATGATTATACTAACAATCCGTTTCAGGGGTTAAACCCAGACTCAGTCGCATACAAATCATTAGCACTTACGGTCAGTACTTATAACGGTTGGTTTGTCGATTTGGTCGGAACGGGTGAAAAAAGCGTCGCTAAACCTGAAGCGTTAGCTGGAGTCGCCTACTTTAACGCATTTATACCATCGGATGTGTCGGCAAATTCTTGTACGTTAGACGGAGGAGAAGCCTTTGTTTACGCGCTAGACTTGGCCTTAGGTGTTAATATTTATACTGAACGAAAATTAGAAGCACCAGGGATTATTACCGACATCGGAATTCCACTGATTGTTGTTGATGATCCTGATGCAGACGATGGCGATCCTGACACTGACGATGACCCGCGCAAGGAAATAAGGTTGTTATTAGGTGACCCTGTAAGACCATGTGATGCTAATGGTGATTGTGGTCTTATATTTAGAACAACAAGAAGTCATCTGTTTGTTGATGAGGGTACATAGTGAAAAATAATTACCGAAAGAGCAGAGGCTTTACGCTCATAGAATTAATGATTGCCGTTGCTATTGTTGGCATATTGGCGGGTATTGCTTACCCATCTTATACCGAATATGTTACCCGCTCGAATCGCTCTGAAGGCCAAAGAGAGTTGTTGCGAGTCGCCAATTTGATGGAACAGCGATTTTTAGATGCTCGCGCCTATACAGACGATATGACTGACTTAGGTTTAGATAACGACCCTTATATCACCAATACCGGAGGCAGCCATTATTCTATTGATGCAGCTGTTGTTGGGGCAACTTATACACTAACTGCAACCGCAAGAGGAAGCCAAGCTTCAGCAGATACTGAATGTCCTACGCTAACTATTACTGATACTGGGGAAGGCATTACTCCAAATATTCTTGATCAACTTGAGCGCGAAACTCA
>PJEL010000491.1_pt1 | contig 46325 bp, 39 predicted proteins | sample 1853271 | NCBI WGS metagenome assembly PJEL01 (sample SAMN08108733, study PRJNA415343) | Invertebrate metagenome, whole genome shotgun sequencing project. | host: Globobulimina | place: Sweden: Gullmar Fjord | collected 2015-08
CGTTTAACAGCAAGTAATTTTGCTGATTTCGAGTGAGTCAGTATCCATTGCAGAGCTTTCACTTTGCCTTGTTTACCTTCTCTGGTTGCTTTTGCAATGCGCATCTGAAGCTTTAATACATGCTGCTCGACAGCTTTCCAGTTGATGGATTGCCATTGAGTGCAGTAAGAAGAGGCACTAACTTCATTGAAAGTTATCATTTGCGTTTCTCCTTGAATAAAGTTCTTCAAATCATCTTGCAACGGAAGACCAGCTGGAAGTGGGCTCACTTTCGTGTCAGACATTAGTCTGTATCTGCATCATTACAACGCAGCATAAGCTTTCTCCAGCCTCCTTTACCTGCACCACTATCGGCTTTCTTTACAGACAGCTTTCCCTTTCGGGAGCAATACAGGCTTACCGTGTTCCGCATGGAACGCAGTGTCAGGTTAGATGCCCACTCTAATGCGAAGGGCTACTCGATCACGAAAGAGTATATGCCAACCTCTTTCCTACCCTCGTTGCCATTTTGGCCACAGCGTATTAACCACTTCCGCTGCTTCTCACATTACGCATCTTACATGGGTTCACTTTCATTCATCATACTGACTCCCTAGCACTTACCCGACTTGTGGTTATCAGGAGGAACATCCTCTCACGATTCGTTTCCCGTCCAGTGGACTTTGTTACATTGTCAGACTCGCTACTTTATTCAGAGTCTTAGGGTCATCTGGTGATACAGATGGTTCACTCTTATCGCGGTGAACAGCGTTTCATACGACTTCACGTCGCACGGCACATAGTGAGATAGAAGTATGAGCCAACTCTATAATGATATTCTATAGCAAGTATCATATTTAACTCTTTAACAATAAAATATCCAATCCTTCGGGTCATGTGCCGCATATAAAGTTTTTATGCAGCATGAACGCTTAACTACGAAGACTATTTTAAGTAGGTATGATTAAGATGTAAAATTATTGAGCTTGAATACCCGAAGATCATATTCAGATGTAATTCGAAGTTCCCCTGATGGATTAAACCAAAATCACCCAAGTATATACATAAATACTTAAGGATTAATTACCTGTACTTTCTAACTGTTTATCTGTATAAATCGCTTTTTCATGCTTTTTCCCTGCGGCATCTGCTAACTCAGCAGGCATATAGTTTTCATCATGTTTTGCCAGTACTTCGCTGGCTTCAATACTCAATCCGGTAGGTGGATGCTCGGCTAATGTGCCATTGGCTACAATACCTTGTCCTTCACGGAATAAATCAGGCAAGATACCTTCATAATAAACAGTAACCATAGGGTCGCTGTCTTTAAACTCGATTGGCATAGTCATATCGCTAAGTTTAAATGATACTTTTAAACTATCAGGGTCTCGCTTAACAGTCCCTGGTACCACTAAACCACCTATACGAATACGTTGACCAATACTTGGCTTTAAACCTGTCTCTTTTTTGCCTTGGGTGATCTCTGACGGGGTAAAAAATAAATCAATGTTCTGACTTAATGCATAAAGCACTAAGCCAGAAACAGCCCCAATACCAATTAGGATGGAGCCAACAATGGCAAGACGTTTTTTACGACGAGGGTTCATTATTCAGTAACCTCTTTTAAGTCTTCATTTTGCTGTTTACGGCGCTCTCTTGCTTGACGGAGTTTGTCTTCACGTTGCTTACGTTTAGCAATTTGGTTGATAATTTGTTGATGACCAGCTTTAGAGCTAATCAATAATAGAGTAAGAATCAAGGCGGCTGCACCAAAAGAAAGCCAGACATAAAAGCCATAACCGCCCATATCGATGAAGTCGCTTAAACTATTAAATTGCATTGAATGCTCTCCAATTACAGCACTAACCTTAGTGCTGTTTAGAATTATTTAGTGTTATTTAACTGTGCTTTGTTGTACTAATTCGCGTACCCAAGGACGTATGCTATTACGCGCTAATATCTCATTTCGAAAGCGTAAACAGATAATCACGCCAACAAGTAAAGCAAAACCAATAAAACAAAAAATAAATGGCCATAACATATCAATAGACATGGATGGCTTACTCAGTTTACTTACTGTTGAACCTTGATGCAGCGTATTCCACCAGTCAACAGAATATTTAATTATCGGAATATTAATTACGCCAACAAGAGTCAGAATTCCGGCAGCTTTACCCGCTAAATTCTTATCCTCAAAGGCACTATGTAGTGCAATAACACCTAGATATAAAAATAATAAAATAAGCTCAGAAGTTAAGCGAGCATCCCAAATCCACCAAGTTCCCCACATAGGTTTACCCCAAGCAGCACCAGTAATTAATGCTATTACAGTAAAGGCTGCGCCGACAGGAGCCATTGCAGCAGCAGAAGCATCAGCGAGTTTTAATTGCCAGACTAGGCTACTAAAGGCTGCAATGGCCATGGCGAAATATATGCCCATAGATAGCGAGGCTGCAGGTACATGAATATAGAATATTCTAAAGCTATGGCCTTGTTGATAATCTGCAGGAGCAAATAGCAATGCCCAGACAATACCAATGCTAAGCAATATAGCTGCAAGAGCACTTAACCAAGGTAAAAGTTTATTAGTAAAGCGATAAGACACTTCAGGATTTGCATAAGGGTGTAGCCATTTCCACATTAGTTGGTACTCACTTTTATAGCTGCGCCAACCTCTAAGGGGGTTAGCGATAAAGATCTAAGAAATAATGCGGCGATATCGAAGGCCGCTGTAAGGTAAGCCAAGTGCAGCAGTTTCTATCGCGCAGGAGGCAAAAATCAACACAGGGATATATAGCGGTAGTACAAGCAAGCTCAGTAAGGCTCCCTTTTTTAATAGCCACGATAAGTGCGACACCTACAGTCCCCAGATTTTATTGCCGGGACTAAGCTATTTTTTCGGAATGTTTTTTGACGTTTTTTTATCTATATTTAACACGCCATTGTAGTAATTTCCCATTGCTAATTCTAAATCATTTTTTTGCGATTTAATTTTCGCCATCTGTTGTGTGTTTTGCTCTTCTAGTATAGTTAATTTCTTTTTTACTCGCTCAAACTCTGTTGCTTGCTGTTGGTATTTTAATTCTACTGATGCTAAGTCAGCCTCAGTTTGTTGTGATTTATCTTTAAGGTTTTCAAGTTTTTCTGTCAATTGGCGGTAGTGATGATCTAATACTCTGCCATTTAAGTTTAGCGTTTCAATCTCTTCATCTCGTTGCTGTATCTCTTTTTTTAGCAAGGCACCGTCATTTTTTTCTAGCTCAGTTAACACCAGTGCTTTTTCATGTTCAACGAGTTGCCTATGAGATTGTTCAGCATGATAAATTTTATTTAACTCATCATATCTTATCTGTAAATTAACGATCTGTGTTTCTCTTGCCGTTAATTGTTTATGAAAGTTTTCGCTTTCAAGAACACTTTGCTGTTTTAGGCTGCTCAGTTGCTTCTCTAAACTATCCTCAGTAGATGGTGATGCAAATAGTTCTGTACTTTTGCTTTCAACTTCTTGCAATTTTGTTTCGTAGTCGTGCTTTACTTGCTCAGAGACAAGTTCATACATTTTGCTTAGCTGCGATGAAAGTTCTATTGGAATATTCATATATCCCCCTAAGTTAGTTTGCTAAAAGTTAATATACTCGACATCTAATAATTAGATAAAAGCAAATATCGGACCAACCGTACATATAATGAGCTTGTGATAGTGAACAAGGTAGGAAGTAGCGCTTTAGCCGTTGGGATACAGGCTAAAGCGTCTAATGGTGTATGTGTTTATTTTTTTAATGCTACTAAAAGTATAAATGTGAAGGCGGTATTTTTAATTCTTGAGGCGTTTTCTTATTTTTGAGACTGCTGTCTTAAAGTTAAGAATGTTAATGCTATTTTCGTGCTGAAGTGTGCATAAAATATTAACCTAGCTACCTTTATTAAGCGGCTTGTTTGTGCTTTGTTATCAACAGCAATCATTTAAACTAGTGCTATGAGTTAACTCAGCTCTTATCGAGGCTAACTCATCACTGCCAACACATTACAGTACTACGCTATATTTGTTCTCGAGCTAATATTACTTTATTCCTGCCAGACTCTTTTGCTTTATAAAGTGCAGTATCTGCTCGTTTTATCATGCCAGTAAAGCTATCGTTTACTTGGTAATTGGTAACACCAAAACTACAAGTTATTTTTGGTGATGAATCCATTGTCATGAAGGTGTTTCGTAATCGCTCAGCAGTAAGTAAGGTTTCATCAATATTATTCAGCGGTAATAATATCACAAACTCTTCCCCACCCCAGCGCGCAGCAATATCAGCTTCTCTTAGGGTTAGTTTGGTTTGTTCTACGACTTTAATAAGAATTTCGTCACCACGATCATGACCATAATTGTCATTGACCAATTTAAAGTGGTCGATATCAAACATGATCAGACCAAATGTTTGATGGTAGCGTTTGGCGGTACTGACTTGCTCTTCAAATCTTTCTTCTAAACTTCGACGGTTTAAACATCCGGTTAATGGGTCGGTACTTGCCATGGACTCAAGCTTTTTCTCGAGGTTTTTTCTAATGGTTATATCATGAAAAGTTTCAACATAGTTTTTAACCGTGTTATTACTATCTTTAATACAAGTGATAGCGGTCCATTGAGGGTATTTTTCACCATTTTTTCGCTTATTCCATAGTTCTCCTTCCCAGTGACCTTTCTGATTTATATCACGCCATAAATCGTGATAAAAGTCTTCAGAATGTTGATCAGAAGAGAGCAATTTAGGGTGCTGCCCAACAACATCTTCAGAGCTATAACCTGTAATTTCCTCAAAGGAAGAGTTTACTCTTTGGATGAGGCCGTCTTTATCAGTTATAAGGATACCGGCTTTTGTTTCTAACGCAACGGCTGCAAGTTTTAATTGTGCCTCAATGGCTTCTTGTTCGGTAATATCAATAATATGGCTTACATAATGGGTAATTATTTGATTACTATCTTTAACTGGAACAATAGAAAGAAGGCAGGGTAAAGCTAGGCCGCTCTTCATAGAAAGGTTTAGTTTTCCTCGCCACAAGCCCTCTTTTTCGATAGTTTTTTCAACTTCAGCTTTATTAAATAAGGAAGATTTGTCCTTTAATATGGTATGAATATCTTGTGTTAAAATGTCTGCCGGTTTGTATTTAGTTAATTCAACAAAAACTTGGTTAACTGTGGTTAATTGCCAGTGCTTATTAATAATAAAAATTGCATCGCCAGAGTTAAATAAAACAGAAACAAGTTCAAGAGAGTATTGCTGAATTTTTTTCGTTACTTTATGGGTATGACTAAACCAAAGAGCTAGAGTTAATACAAAAAATACAACAACATGGAATATATATAACGAGGTTGTTTGTTGATATAGAACCTCTTGGATATAGTCGTCACTTATCTGGTCGATAAGCATATAATCCACGTTATAGTTATCATCTTCTAATAATAATGGCTTAAAAATAAAGCTGTGACTGTCTATGGTAATTATACCTTCCTTTTGTTTAAGCATTTTTTGCCATTGCTCAGGGAAGGATTTTGCGAAGTTATAGTTACTTCTAGATTGAATTTCATTACCCCATTCGCTTTCATTATTTTCACCGTGAATATAAAAACCTTCTTTATCCACCAACAGTACATTAGTCGCGGTATTTTTCTTTGATTGTATGATGGGATCTAATAGTTTCTCAGCAAGAATACTTACTTTTATGATGCCGTCGTGACGGTTATCCGTGATAAATATTTTACTGGCAATATTAATAATGGGCATTAACGGGTAGGTCGGTTCGTTGTATTCTTTATTGAGTTCAATCGCTGAGATGTATAATTTTTCACTGTCCAGCGATGCATCCATAAGACCATTATCACGCTTTTTCTGATAAGTGTTATCATCTGACAGTATTGCCTGCTCAATGAGAGGGTCGTAATCAACGCGTATATTTCCGGCGCCTGAATAGGTAACGAGTTCTATTTTCGCAAACCACTTTAAACGCTCTGAAATAGTTTGCCAGCCATTAATTAAAAAGTCTTTTGAAAGCTCATTACCGGTAATTAAATAGCGGTGTAATTCAGTGTCGGCAACAAATTGTTGCACCTGGTTTTCCATAAAGTCTAAATTGTTATGGATAAGAGAATCTAGGGTGCTTAGGTTTACACTGGCGCTAGCACTTAAGTTTTGTAGTTTTTGCTGGTAAATAAAATGATAAGAAACCTGCGCCGTTATGCATAACATGACAAAAACAAGACCTACCTTTATTAAAAAGGCTTTGTAAATATTTAACTTAAGCGTTTTTATTTCAGCTGGCGAAATCATTTCGCTGCGCATTAATATCGAATTATTTTTAACCAATTTACTGCTCCTTAGTTAATCGCTTGATATTGCATCTAGGCTGATAGGAAGAGTAATGATAAATTCGCTACCTTCTCCTTCTGTTGATGTTATATCTAATTGACCATCCATCTTATTGATTAAGGAATAACAAATAGATAAGCCTAGGCCGGTTCCCTTGCTCTTGGTGGTAAAAAATTCTTGCCCTGCTTGTGCCAAAATCGTAGAGGACATGCCTTTACCATTGTCCTTTACCGAAACTATAATATGGTTACTCTTTTGCGTTGAGGTAATAGTTACTGTTGCGTTTTCTGTGTTTTGTTCAAACGAGTCCATCGCATTACTGACAAGGTTCTGTAGTACTTGTATAAACTTGTCATTGGCTAAAGGTATCGCAGGGATGTTTCTATCTAATTCGAGTTGTAAATCTATTTGCCACATCCGTTCATCATGTAGCACTAAACGGCAAGTTCTTTCTATGATGTCGTTTAAGTCGGTAAGGGTTCCGACGGCTGAAGGCATATTAGAGAAATTACTTACATCTTGAGAAATGCGCGTTAAACGATTTAATTCAGCAGAGATCATAGTGAAAAAAGTGTCTAGTACTGCCTGTTCTGTTTCGGCGACTTGCTTTGATTTGATCACTTCCTGAATTTCATTTAATAGTCCAGAAATGCTAGCAAGTGGGTTTCCTATTTCATGAAGAATGCCTGAGGCGAGTGTGCCCAAAGAGGCCATTTTCTCTTGGTGGTAATATTTTTGCCTTGCTTCTTCAAGCAGTAATTCGGTCTCTTTACTGTCATTAATATCAATTGCAGTGCCTAAAAAACCGGTAAGTTCTCCTTGATTTGAATAACAGCTATTTCCTTGCAAGGTTACCCAGTTATAGTTGTTTTCATGGTTTTTAAGTCGACATGACAATTGAAATGGTAAGGCATTTTCAATGAGTTTGTTGTAGGTATATTCAACTAAATCCCTTTCTTCTGGATGGATGTTCTGTAACCAACCTAAGTTAAGCTCTTGGCTGGCAGTATTGCCAGTAAAGTTAACCCAACCATTACTAACAAAGCTCCACTGGCCATTGTTATTGGCTTGCCACATCATTATTGAAGACTGTTCTGTTAGTAGATGAAATCTAGCTATACTCTCATCAAGTTTTGATTGGGTTTTCTTAACTCGTAAGCCTAAAAATGCGGTGACTAAAATAACAAAAATGGCCAACGTTCTATTGGCCAAGACCATCCATTGAATACCTAACTCATCAGAAAGAAAATATCCTAATATAGTTAAAGTAATACACAGTAAAGCAAAAAATATAGTGGGTTTATTTCTTCTGGTTTTAAGGGAAAGCAAGATTACGATTATATATGACACACCAACAGCAACACCTAAGGGTATCGATAGATCAATAGCAAAAAACACTCCGCAGAGTATTAAACAAAAAAATATGATGCTTCTGTCTGAGTAATCTTTTATATCCATAAATGCTCCATTTACCTTAGTAGATATTTACTGTTAATTGACCCGTGAGATAATATTTTACTCGTTGTAGTACATTTTTGTCTTGTTAAAGATCATATCTTTATCATCCATGTCAGTTTGACCACTTACATGGTATTTATCGCTGCTATTTTGTCTATCTTTGGTCAGCTGCTCAAAGCGCTTGGTATCAGTTAGTAACGCCTCTTGTATATCTTTTGTGCTATCAAGTAAGCTAGTGACCAACGCCTTCATTTTTACTGTGTAATTGCAATCTTGATTTGCAGAAGAGAGTAATATTATTGCGGAGTTGTACTGCATAATGGCTAAGCCCGGTCTTTCATTTTTAATGCACTCATTAGCATTTTCAAGTATAACTTCTAAACGCAATCTAGTTGCTAGCTTCTTAAGCTCTTTTACCTCATTCATGTAGATGGCTTGATCTAGCATACCATCGAGAAAGTCTTGCTTAAGCACAGAGATAAGTAAAAAAATATTTGAGACCATCTGTTTAAGGGCTCTTTCTGACTTGGGCCTAAGTATTTCATCATAATAATGAGCATAATTATTAGGTAAGGCCAGCAGGTGTTTGTCCATGCTGTTTATTTCTCGTCTAGTTTTTACGCTTGGATGAATTCTATTAATGACTAACAGTAATTTCTTAATTCTAAGCAAACATACACGTTGACTTAGCGGGGACATGATCACTCTGGCGTCACTGGTAATTAATTGGCCTAGGGTATTTATCTTCTTATGAAGAAAGTTTAATTTCTGCCTAATGTTACTTTGGTTATGTGCAAAGTGAAGTTTTATTCCTTCATACACTACGAAAAATAGTAACGATGCTAAAATTAAATAAATTATAGCTGTAATTATATTGCTCATCATTTTAGTTCTATTTAGTTCTCAAACTCTACTTCACCTAAAAAGTTTACTCGGCCTTGATTTCCATTGAAGTGAATTATTTTTGCTATGTGTGCGCTGTGATCACAGGCCAAGTGGTCAAGTTGCCAGCCTGACTGTCCAAGCTTGTAAATTATATTTTTTTGGCTATGAGACAGAGCATTCCATATATCTAGGAAGTTTGTTTTCTTCAAATCACTTTTTATCTCATCGTTCATAGTTGTTGCCTCATTAGCTATTCTGAAAAAAGTTAGCCGAGCCGAGCCTAGCTAACAGTGTTTTAAATAAAGCAACTAGTAAGCCAGAATAATAATTAATTCTATATCACACGTTAACTTGTTGTAATTAATGTGGTTTCTGTTTTTTTTGTTTGCTTTTAGTAAGGCGGTAAAGTTGTTTTGCTAAGTAATTCTAATTTACCTACATTTATCACCTTGTGCTTTTCTCAATTTTGGTAGGAGTAGTAAGTGATAATTCTTAAAAATGAGAAAGTTTTTTACTTAATTTAAGACTCTTCGCGTGTTTAAAGTCACTTAATACATTATTTGCCCGTAACTGAGTACGTTTACACTGTAGTTCAGCTGTTTTGCTAGGATTTATAATCTTGGTAAGTTATTTGCTTCAAATTTGTTTTATAAGCAGGTTTACAAAAGGTTAATTGCTTTGATTAGAACATTTTTTTACATTTTGTTGATCTTAGTTCAAACGTTGGTTTTGGCAGATGATAGAGTTTGGCTAAAGGTTAGTGAAGATAGTAACCATGATTTAGAGAATGCAGCGCTGTTGCTTTTGCAGAACCCTAAAGACGTTTTTAAAAATGTGCCCGCAGATTATGCCGGAATAGGTAACCAAGTGGATTGGGTCAGAGCTTTAGCTGCAAATGCCATTGTGCCAAGAAGCCAACTGAGTGATACCACAGAGGTTAATGTACTTGATTTAGATATCATTATGGATGATACCGGGGAAATGGCTTTAGTGCGCTTTCCACATAAAGCGCATACGGAATGGTTAGATTGCTCTAATTGCCATGATAAGTTGTTTAAAAAAGTAGCAGGTGGTAATCCGGTCAATATGTTTGCAATTTTGGCGGGCGAGTACTGTGGTCGATGTCATGGCGCAGTGGCCTTTCCCTTAACAGAATGTAGAAGGTGCCATAGTGAGAGTCGTAAAACCTTTACCGGTAAAGCAGGTGCTCAAGCAGGGCCGGGCAAAGTCTATCCAGCCGTTAAGGAGCAAAAGGTAGTAAAATGAATAATTTCGTTAGATTAATTGCCTTCAATTTAGCTTTTATTGTCTTGGCATCTCTTCCAATTAAGGGCTATGCAGAATACGCCGATGTTATTTTAAATAAATATTCAGAGGCGAATGGTATGCGCCCGGTGATATTTCCTCATTGGTTTCATCGTGTTAGATTTCGCTGTAAGGTTTGCCATTCAGAGTTGGGTTTTGAAATGAAAGTTGGCTCAAATGACATCAGTATGGTCAAGATTATGGATGGTCAGTATTGCGGTATGTGCCATAATGGTGAGATTGCTTGGAATATTGATCAATGTGATCTTTGCCATTCAGGAAAGCCCGGCTTAAAAAGTGGTATTAAAGGCGGTCATAAAACCGGAGGACCTTCCGTTTGGTAGTGTCGATGAAGTATTTTGCTTTGATAGTTTTGGCGTACATGCTCATATCATGTAGCGCAACAAAAGATATCGAAAAACGCAATTTTGAATTGATTATACAAGCGAAGGACATTAATCGCTCGTGGCCAAGAGGCTATATTAAACCTCACTATGTTTATCTTGGTGATATCTACGGTGAAAGAAATTTAACGGAAATAAAGCAGCAGCACGAAGGGATGCTTAGCAAAATTTGGTCACTGCTTACTGGGAATATTATCAAAGAACCAATTAAACTAAAAAGACCGCAAGGTCTTATCAGTGATAATAATGGCATTCTCTATATTTCAGACGTAAGTCATCAAGGTGTTTTTGCCATTGATACCGTTAATGGTACCCTCCAACTATGGAAAGATGCAGGGACGAATGCGCATTTTAATAGTCCGATAGGCATAGCACTCGTTGATGACAAAGAGTTGTTAATTGCGGATGCGGAGCTTGGTTATATTGTTCGTCTTGATGTGCAAGGTAAGCCACTAGGGCTTATAAAACACGATTCATTAATACGACCAACGGGTATTGTTTTTGTCAAAGAGCAGCAGCTTATTTATGTAAGCGATACTAGCAATGATGATATTAAGGTTTTTAATCGACAGGGCGAGCTGCTAAGAGTCATCGGAAAATCGATTAACGATAAGCTGGATTTAAATGCGCCAACCTTTCTTGCTCAGCATCCTCAAGGGCTACTCATTTCAGACACCTTAACTGCCCAAGTTAAACTCATCAAAATCAATGAAGGTGTAGATGAGCTTGCGGTAAGCTTCGGTAAGAGAGGCATGAAATTAGGTAACTTAACTCGCCCTAAAGGCGTCGCATCAGACTCTCGAGGCAATGTCTATATTATTGAATCCTATTTTGACCATTTGTTAGTGTTTAATGAGCAAGGCCAGTTTTTATTACCGCTTGGTGGCACTGGATATGGAGCAGGGGAGTTTTATTTACCCAGTGGTATATGGATAGACGATCGAGACAGGATTTACATAGCCGATATGATGAATGGTCGAGTTTCTGTTTTTCAATTTTTAGGGGGCAATGAGTGAAAACATATAAAACTTACGTAAAAGTATTATTTTTTACTTTAGTTATTTTCTTTAGTTTATTAGCCTCTGTGGTAAGCAGTTTATCTTTGGCTGCGACAGAGTCAAATGTGCAGCAAACTAAGCATAACTTCTCGACCTCAGGTACTAACACAGTAAAAGCAACAACAGAGTCGCAAGTGTGTGTATTTTGTCATACCCCGCATGGCGCAACAACAGAGCAAGAAGCGCCCTTATGGAATCGACAACTTAGTCCACAAGCATCGTATTCTATGTATGACTCACTCTCTTTAGATAGTACTGATATGTCCTCTGCGCCTGGGGGCAGTTCAAAGTTATGCCTTTCATGTCATGACGGTACCTTAGCAATAGGCTCAGTTAATGTGGCCAATGGACAAGAAAATCCTGTTATTGCCATGAGTGGCACTTTACCCGATGGTACCATGCCAGCGGGTGAGGGTAACACAACAGGTTTTACCCGAGACTTAGGCACAGATTTAACCAATGACCACCCGATATCTTTTACTTACGATGCCAGCTTAGCCAGTGCAGATGGTGAGTTGAGAAACCCTAGCACTGCTGATCATATTGGTGATAGGCTTCCTGGTAATCACCCTCAATTTCCTACTCAAAATGGTCAGGTGCAATGTACCACTTGCCATGATCCACATTTATTTGACCCTGATGACCCAAATCGCAAATTTTTACGTGGTAATCGCTTACAAAAGTTAACACCGACAGGGGGCGCTTATGATGAAGCAAATGATCAGATTTGTTTAGCGTGTCATGACAAAGCTAATCAAGCTTGGGCGATGTCTGTTCATGCTAATAGCACTGATGCTAATGAAACCTATGAAACTAATGCGGCAGCCTTAAGAGAATTTCCTGACAATACTCCGGTATGGAAAGCTGGCTGTTTAAATTGCCATGATACTCATACCGTGGATGGTTCCAGACGACTGCTTCGGGAGGGGGTTGATTCCCCCGGCGGTATAACCACAGCTAAAGCTAGCGGTAATCCGGCTATTGAAGAAACCTGTTATCAATGTCATCGACCGCAATCACAAAGTGTGCTCACTTCAACATCAAACGATGTGCCTGACATTTATAGTGACTTTAATTCAGCGCGCCATATGCCGATCACCAATAGCGATCAACAAAAAGTAGCAATCCATAATATAAAGGATAAAGACTTTACCGAAGCTAGAGGGAAATTAGGTAGAACCAATTCTCTTAATCGTCATGTTGAATGCACCGATTGTCATAACCCTCATCGAGTGATGAAGTCTGATAAGTTTAATGATATTAGTTCAGAGAGTAGTGGTACCCACCGCCATGATAGTGGCCATACTAATATAGCCTCTGGCGCACTTAAAGGCTCTGTTGGTGTAGAGCCTATCTACAGCAGTGATAAATTTGAACCGGATCACAGCGCTGCGGATTTAATTATTAGTTTTGCTGAAAAGAAAGGTGTACCAAACCCAGGTGCAAGCGAAGCCGCTTCTTCAACTTGGGTAACCCGAGAATATCAAATATGTTTACGCTGTCACTCTAATTATGGTTTTGGCACTAGCCCTCCCAGTTTGGGGCAATCTGGCGGTGGCACGCCTTCAGGTACTAATGGCGTAACCTTATTAACTAACCAGGCAATGGAGTTTCAAGCACCTACTTCTCATAAAGGTGAAGTTACCGCGCCAGGATGGGAGAATAATAACCATAGATCTTGGCATCCAGTGATGGGACCTACTGGCAGAACGGCATCAATACGAAGTACCGGATCGAGTAACTGGCTATCGCCGTGGAATGGCGCATCGGTAGGCACACAAACTATGTATTGTAGTGATTGCCATGGTAATAATACCGCTAATGGCACCACTACACCAACCGGTGACAACCCGTGGGGGCCACATGGCTCTAGCAACAATTTTGTCCTTAAAGGTAGCTGGAATGGTGCAACCTCGGGCGGCACTGGCACAGGGGAATTATGTTTTCGCTGCCATAATACTGGTTACCGTGGAGGCATAAATTCAGGTTTTGATACCGATAAAGGTGAGGGGCATGGTTTGCATGCCGATAAAATACGTGATGCTTCACCTCGTGGTGCCTTACGCTGCACCATGTGTCATGTTGCGCTGCCTCACGGCTGGAAAAACAAAGCCTTTTTAGTGGATTTAAATGATGTTGGCCCTGAAGGCGGGCAAGCAGAAGGTACTAATGTCGGCGGTAACTCTTTTACCAATGGACCTTACTATAGGAAAGCTTATCTAAGGATACAGAATTGGCGTAAAAGTGGTCAGTGGCGCGAAAGTGATTGTGGTAAATCAGGTAGTAATAATGGGCGAGACTGGATGGAAAATACATGCTCTTAAGTGCTTACTTGTTGTATTTATCAGAGAATTAACATGAGCCAGTTATTAAGTTATATAGCCTCGCTAAAGTTAACCTTTTTCTTATTGATACTACTGTTAGTGACCATCATGATCACTCATAATGGTGAGCTCTCTTATGTCACCTTTTTATCACTGCCATTATTTTTGCTCTGCGTTAATTTAGTGGCAGCCATTGTTAGCAATAAAGCCTTTCAACAGAACCTGGCTTTGCTTTATTTTCATCTAACGCTACTTGCCACAGTGGTGTTAATTGCGCTGAGCCAACTGACTTTTTTAGAAGGTTGGGTTGAACTCAATGAAGGCGAAACCTTTACTGGCAAACTTGATGGCCAGACCCAAGGCCTTTTCCATCAATTCAACTTAAAACAAGACGATTTTACCAACCTTGCTGTACAGCTAGAGTTTACCCCTTTTATCGCTATTACCGCAATTCGTAGCCGAGTCTTAACAACGATTGATAATAAAGAGCAAGAGTTTGTTATTGGCGAACATAAACCTTTATTGATAAGAAACTATCGATTCTACGTAACGCGCAATGTCGGCTACTCGGCAGAGTTTACTTGGCAAGCTTTTAATACCCAGGGCAAGCGTGTAGCCCCAGAAACAGGTACCTTAAACTTTCCGCCATTTTTATCGAATGAATTTGGTCAAACCAATCAATGGCAGCCCTCAAATAGTAAAACAGAGTTATGGTTTATGCTTCAGCCAGAGAGCGATATTTTAGCACAGAGAAAACCAACGCAATTGACTCTACCTCAGAACCACCATTTAGTGGTCCGCAGTGGTGAACAAAGGCATATCCTGAGGGTTGGCCAACAACTAAAATTAGCCGATGGGGCATTAACCTATCATGGTTTAAGAACTTGGATGGGTTACAAGGTACATTACGATCCTTATAAATCTTACTTATTGGCTTGTTCAATATTAACAGTACTGTGTCTAGCTTGGTTTTTTTGGCAAAAATTTACCCGAAAGAGTTGGTTGGCACCCACTGCATAATATTTTCCAATTATTTTAGTCTGTTAAATTACAACGGCATTTTATTTGCTTAGCATATTGATTCGATTGTTGATTAAATTATTGTTTAAATAGGCTAAAGCATGACCTTGCGTAGTTGTGCCGTTTTCTTAGACAGATATTAGTTAAGTATTAAGTAAATAGTAGGTAGATATTAATGCTCAAATTCAAAACAAGATTAAGCTTAGCGCCAAAGCCAGATAAGGTTAACCTTATCTGGAGTTTACTTTTTACCTGTACAAGTATTGTTTTATTGAGTACTTATACAGTCGCAGCGGAAAGCTTCCACGGTTATAAACCTACATATAACACCACTTATCAGAAGTATCTCGCCAAGGCACAAGCAGGGGATTTAAAAGCACAAAATTTTATCGGTTATATGCGATTTTATGGTGAAGGGGTAAAACAAGATTATCAGCAAGCACATTATTGGTTTCATCTTGCAGCTGAGCAAGGCCATTTAAAAGCGCAACGTAATTTGGGGTTATTTCATGCAAGGGCACTAGCGCGAATTCCACTGCAGTATTTTGATGCTGAAGAATCTAATCTATGGTTAACCAAAGCCAGTAGTAATACTCCTCATGCCGATGTTAATGAAAATTTAAATAAACTAAGCAATAATCTCGAATATTTTCAAAGTGGAGCATCATTTGAAAATGGCAGGAAAATTTACCGAAGTTTTTGTGCTGGTTGCCATGGTATCGATGGAAATGCGTCGTTTAAGTTGTCTCCTTCATTTGCAAAAGCTGAACGGCTAGAAAAACAAGATACTGCTTTACTTGCCAGTATCAATGACGGATTGAATATTATGCCAGCATGGCAAGATGTTTTATCTCAAGACTTACAAAAGAGTGTTTTATTTTATATCCGCATGGCTTTTAATGCAGAACAAGTCTCCCAACAAGCATTAATGTTATCAAAAGAAGCGAATAAAGAAGTAAACAAGCAGCTTTCGTTAGGCGCTAAGACATACGAAAGGTTTTGTGCTGGTTGTCACGGCTTTAGCGGTGTTGCCTATTATGTTAATTCACCATCTTTTGCCTTAGGACAACGCATGAACAAATCAAATAACGCGCTGCTTAAAAGTATTCGTTATGGCATTAACCTTATGCCTGGATGGCTCGATAAGCTCACTCACCAAGAAATAATGGCACTAGTTGAATATATTAGAACCCTAGCTACCGAGTTTGATGTTGGCATTGACCGTGAACTAAATAAACCGACAAGTAGATATTATATTTTTACCCCCGCGGGCACTAATTAAACAACCCTAGTGGAAATTCTCAAAAACAGAAGGGGATTCTCACCATTGAGAAAATAACGTGCAGTTTGTTTTGATCAGCTCTGAGCCCTATTTAGCAAATACTTCAACTGTGCTTTAAATTATGGCTGCTTATTCATCTGGAACCTCAAGCTTATCTCTTTTTAATCTCAGTTGACAAAATAGCTTTTATTTTAGGAAACCATACAGCTTATGTCTTTCTGGCTTGCATTTTGCTCTATAGGTAGCGTACTAAGTAAATTTATAACAAGCACATTAAATTATTGATCATTTAGCGAGAATTAAAAGGCTTAAAAGCAAGGTGTTGATTGAAGATATTGGTTACTCCCTTTTAAAAATCAATAACCCAATATTTAAGCCTTTTAAACTCTAAATTGCCCAATAAGCGAGAGCAATTGCTATTATTAATTCACTTGGTATTGAATGATAGTTAATAAATGAAACCCATCATTTAGCTGTTTAACTTAAGATAAGGCAAAAAAATGTTTAAGATTGCGTTAATTGCTACAGTTGTAGCCATGACTTTCACCACCACAGCCAATGCTGCTGATGGTAAGACTATTGTAGAAAAAGCATGTACAGCTTGTCATGCTGTAGGTGTAGCAAATGCACCAAAAATTGGTGATAAAGCGGCATGGGAAGCTCGTAAAGCAAAAGGGACAGATGTGCTGCTAGCAAGTATTAAAAATGGTCTAAATGCTATGCCCCCTGGTGGCATGTGTAACGATTGTACTGACGATGACTATAAAGCGGCCATCGCGTTTATGTCAAAATAAATGTGTCAAAGTAAATAGTTTCTAAGTAATAAAGCAATGTAAAGTGAAAGTATAAAGCAACGTAAAGCGTAAAGTGTAAAAAGCCCGACTCCCAACCTCGGGCTTTTTTTTGTCTGTTTTTCCCTCAAATATAAATGACAATATATATTTATTTTCTTTAGTCTAATGTCGCTCATGCCATGCTAGGTGGCTACTACTTTATGCGAAACTATATAATCACCTGCTATATAAAGGCTATCAAACTACACCTCGATGCGGTGTCATAGAAATAAAAGGCACACCAAAAAATGTAATGAAGGCAACAATAAAGACAATAATGATCATCACCGAACTAAGCTCTGCTTTGATCTTCCAAGTGACTCTAGCATGCAATAATAAGGCGACTAATAACCAAGAGATGAAAGACCAGGTTTCCAGCGAGTCCCAAGCCCAATATCGTCCCCAGGCATCCTGAGCCCATATTGCCCCGGCAATGAGCATTAAGGTTTGAAAAACCAAACCTGCAGCGACAAACCTAAAAGCTAATACCGCCATATTTTCATTAGCTGGTAGTTGCTTAAACCAAGTGCGACACTTTCTTATTTGTCTTAGTAAAATTAATGTCGACAGCGCCACAGCAAGGTAAAATAACGCTAAAAAAACCTTGCCAAAACCAACATGAATATATAACCAGATGGTGTGATATGTAGCTGGATACATGGCCGCTTCAGAAGGCGCCAACAACAACCACGCCATCATCATAAATAACACTGGTTGGGCAATAACCAGGGCAAACCTAATTTCTTTAATTCGCCAGAAGAAAAATAACCAAATCAGGGTAAAACTCCAAATGTTACTCGATAAAATTTCAAACATGGTGACAAAAGGACCATGATCAACACGATACCATCGCAAGGCTATAGCTAAGGTATGAATGATGAAGGCTAAGGTAGTTAAATACGGAATGATAATCGGTATTTTTCGCCAGACAATCGTGGTAATTATTGCCATACAGCCCGAGCAAACATAAAGTACTAATGCCGCCCATAAAAAAAGTAATTCATTTTGATGAGAAGATAAAATGGTTAGCCAACTATTCATGGTATTCCTATGTAATTCTTTTTGTTATTGACTTAGAATAAAAGGCATCTAGATTCTTCATGCTAGAGTCTATTCTTGTTAGTTTTAGGCACATTTTTACAGTGCTGGTATTGTCGTTATTCTAAAGGTTATGAGTATATGACATATAACATTTATTAAAGGTTGTTAATGGTAAACTTTAAACAAAATAAATATATTCGACCAATAGCATTGTTCAGCACTGTTTCAGTGATTTTTTTGGGCGGAACATTGTTGTCCTCTGCACCAGATACTTGGGTCATTGGTGATGACAAAGATTATAGTGATCAAGCGGCTAAGCCAACTTATTTACTTGATCAAGGTCAGAGTAAGGTTGAAAATAATGACCAATCCAAAATTCTAGCGAAGTTAGATCCCAATGGCCATAGTAACCAGCAGATAGCACTTCGTACTAAACAACAATTTGCTGATGCAGCTAAATTATTACAAATTGGACATTTTCAACAAGCCATTACGGTTTTACATAAAGTGCTGGCGCAACATCCAAACTTACCTGAAGCACATACTAATTTAGGTTTTGCTATGCTAAATTTGGGCGAACTTAAAAAAGCCGTTAAGTCTTTTAATTATGCCTTATCTGTTCGTCCAGAAGAAGCGAATGCCTATTACGGTTTGGCACTGGTTGCCGAAAAAGAAGCGGAGTATGAAATTGCTATGGGGGCAATGAGAACCTATATTCATTTGCGGAAGGATGATATGTATATTGCTAAAGCCAGAGCTGCATTGGACTTTTGGATAGAAGAGTTAGCACTACAACGGAAAAAAAGAGCTAGCTCCACTGCCGCAAAAGAAGAAAAAAGTAATTAAGTTCACTATCCGTTAATACGATAGTGAACTTAACTCATTTGACTCTATTCAGTATTGCTGGTTATAACAGGTCGAGTATAGGGCACACTTGCAATATGACTTAACATAAAGTCTGTTGCCTCTTTTGCATCCCAGTCAGCAAAACTTCGCATATAACTCACTACCTCACCTTGTCGATTAATAATGAAACTGGCTGGCACAACATCCGTTGGTAAAATTTCACCGAGATTCTGCTCTTTATCAATATATAAACCGAGAGAGGTGATATTAAGTTGTTGATAAAAACTATAAATTTCTTGATTAGATTTTTCTTTGTCGATTGAAATAGCAAGCAGTTTAAAGTCGGTGCCAGCCAATTTATTTGATAATCGTTGCAATGCGGGTAACTCTCTTAAACAAGGTCCGCACCAAGTAGCCCATAAGTTTACCAGTAGTACCTTACCCTTAAAGTCAGCAAAATTCACTGCTTTACCATCACGGTCAAAGAAGTTCACCGGTGTTAAGTAACTCGCCGGTGAAACATCGATAAAACTGGCTACTGTGCCATCACTGGGCTCTGACTTTTCATGATCAGCAAATGATGAAAAGGAACAGCAGAGAGCAGTTATAAATAAAGAAGCTTTTAGTATCATTGAAAAATAAGCCTTTTCTGGTGGTTGAATAGTATTGGTTTAATAGGCTAGTTGTTAATAACCGCCTTTTTTACCTATACCTAAATAAGTTAAATCCCAAGAAACAATAAAGGGCTTGAACCACTTTTTAGGGGCGGTTTCTTTGTCCATATGTAACATAAGGTTAGGAGCGGTCACTCGATACTTGATTGAATATTTACCAATGCCATTTAATTTTACGTTGTTGCCATAATGTGGACCATCATTAGCAACCATTGGCATTAAGCTACCACTAGTAAACCAGTCACTACCAGCTTGTTCTATTCGGTAATCTACTTTCAAGTAAGGCATCCAAGCGCCAGTTTTGAAACTATACGGATTATCGTCAGTGGCTGTAACCCTAAGCTCCAAATGGATGTCAGCACCATCAGGGATGTTATGGTCCATGTCTTCCATATTCATTGGCATTTCATGATCCATACCTGCCATATCCATGGTATCTGACATCAGCACAGGTTGAATGTACATGCCCCTAATTTCCATACCATAGCGAATAAAGCTATCTTTTTGAGTTTGGCTGGCATTAGCAGCAGAGGCTGCCAACAGTGATAGTAGAAAAGCTGTACTTTTTAAATTCATAATTATCTCTTTATAATATCTTCTCAATGAACGGTATTACAGACCAAAAATGGCTGGCCACCAACAAAGACCAACAAATAGGCTACCAGTTAGTCCTGATATACAAGGCAATATTCTTGCCAAAACAGCTATTTGTTGACCCGCTAAAATTTTCCAGTTTAATTTTAAACTCCATAAAATACTCAAGGTAAATAAGACGAGTTTAATGGTAATGATACTTGGCTCGGTTAGTCCAAAAATACTCAGCCATTCAAATAACTTGCCACCTAAACCAATCAGCAGAGAAACCATAGCAACAGGCATATGTTGATACGCCAACTCTTTGAAAATTTGTTTATAGTTCGCTTTAGCCCCCATCCTTTGAGCCAACCAAGCACTGACCGCATTAATTGCTGATAGGACAATAACAAAAACTAAGGTGATGATGGCCATAAAGCTGATGATGGCAAAAAAATCTAACCAATTGAATACTTCTCGACGTGCGGGGTGATTACTCATTAACCACCAAGGCCCTGTTTCACCAATCCAATACCAACCATGATTGATAAACCATTCACCCATAGCCTGCCTCATATCCTTGTATACGGGTAAGGTTAACCACAAAAAACCACCAAGCGCTGAGCCAGTACCCAATAAGAAAAACCAAACTTCGGCAGCGCCCGGATTGTGATTTTTAATATCTTCCACTTCTTGTCCTGGTTTTCTTAATTTAACCATCATGCTTGACTTGGCTTTTGGATTGACGCAGCGAAAACATTCAATACAGTGACGAGATTCTTGTTTATGACGTAAATCTATCATGGTCGGGCAAAAGCTTGTTTCGCTATACTTATCACCGGTTGTTTTCGGTTTTTTAGAGATGAATTGTACAATACCTAAACGAGAGAAAAGTCCTAGCATTAGCCCTATTGGGCAGATATGTCGGCACCAGGCTCTATTCTTTTTACCCCAAATAAACCCAACAATGATTGCCAACAACATAATGCCACCAAAAACTTGCGCAAGGGCTTCTGGATGATCCCTAACCCCCACCGTTTGACCAAGAAAGGTGATAAATAAAAAACTGACAATAGGCATGCCTTCCCAGCGAATAAAGGCCGGGATCTTTCTTTGCAAGCCTCTATTATTTGCCCATTCGCTGGCAGCGCCCATAGGGCATAAAATGCCACACCACGAACGACCAGTGAAAATCACCGATAAGAATACGATTGGAAACCATAATCCCCACATAAGGTAATTAGAAAAAACAGTGAAGTTATTTAATGGTGTTGATTGTTCACTTGGCTCAGGCAAATATAATGGCACAAATAATAACGCCAAAAAAAGAATGAACATGCCTAGGTGTAGCCATGGCAGTTTGCTTTTATGATGGTAAAAAAACCATTCAAGCCCTGTTAATTGATGTTTTGACGAAACAGTTGTTGATGTATTTGAGGTAACATCAATAATTTCGATGGTTGCATTTGCTTTGCTCATAAAATATCTCTTAACTAATTAACTAACTTCATTCGCTGTGTTGTTCTCAACAAAACCTTAATGAAGTGAAATATGATAAATAGCTAAGCTAATTTCAAACCAACTATTACCAAAAGCCTTACAAATCGCATGATTGTTTGACCTCAATCAAGTTGCGGTGACTTGTTAGCTACTCCTTACAAAAACTAGGGTTATATATGGCACAAAACCTGCTGTACTAACGGTTAGACATATTGGTCACAACATTCATTTTAATAAGAACCTTTTATTTTATGCATATAGATTCACAAAGTTACTTCTACTCGCTGCTAAAACAACATGCCGTCTTAATGGGAGATTGCGTGTCTGTTTATGATCCTAAACGAGATGCTATTGTTGAATACACGGATTGTTTTAATGATATTGTTAATATTGGAGCGATAAATACCAATGTTAAACAACGTTGGCTGACAAAAATTGAAAGAATGAGCGAGCTTGCTAAAAGCCATTTATTTAGCCACAACATAGAAAGTAAACCGGAACAGTTTGAGTATTACCTGAAAAATAAATCAGCGAACAGTCATCGAATCAATCACATTAGTTATCCATTCATTAGTCAATCAGGGCGTTTACTTGTTCTGATCATATTACGTGACCATGATGCTTTGCCTAAAAGCATTGTTGAAGCCAAATTGAAAATGGAAGACTGGCGCCGCATTGATAACTCTCAATTACGCCATATAAGAAAAATTATCAGTGCTATTTATAGCCGATGCCAAGCAAACTTTGTCATGTTGGCTTTACCTCAAGAAGGAGGGGGGACAGCTAAGTCCCTGGTTGCGATAAATGAGGGGGAATTCATTGATGAAATGGTCTATGAACTCGATGGAACGCCTTGTGAAATCACCAACCAAGGTAAAATTTGTACTCATAAAAAAGATATTCAAAAACTGTATCCGTCAGACAAAATGTTAGTAGAAATGTCGGCAGAAAGTTATATCGGCGTGCCTTTTTTCGACGACAATGGCAGAGTTCAGGCTTACCTAGTCATCATTAGCAAAACAATATTAGCTAGCAAATCCCATTATGGTGATGTTTTAGATGAATTGCAGCCTAAATTAAGCCGAAGAATACAACTCTATGCTGCCGACCAACAACTATTAGAACTGGGCGACAATCATTTTGATATTACCCAGTTCTCTTTAGGGGCGACACCGTCGACAGAAACGCTAGGACAGTGGTCCAATCTTTCTGACGAAGCGTTTAACTACGTAAAGGAAGCTATCTGTATTACTGATACCGATAATAATATTATTCAAGTTAATAAAGCCTTTAGAGAAATAACCGGTTACTCAGAGGAGGAAATCATTGGCAGGGGTCCCAGTGTTTTATCTTCTGGTAAACATGACCATGAGTTTTATCAGCAAATGTATAGTTCATTAGAGCAACATGGTATGTGGGAAGGAGAAATCATTAATAAAACCAAGCAAGGAAAACTCTTTTCTGAATGGTTATATATACGTGTTATATATAATAATAAACAAGAAGTAACCAATTATATTGCAGTATTCAACGATATTTCATTACACAAAGAAAATGAAGAGTTGCTATATTTTCAGGCAAACTATGATCCATTAACCATGTTGCCTAACAGGAGTTTTTTCTTTTATAGTTTAGCTGAGAAAATTAATAAACTAACGGAAGATAAAACCGAAATATTATATTTATTACATATTGATCTCAACGGCTTAGCGCGAATTAATGAAAACTATAACTACAGTGTTGGCGACAGTATATTAATTGAAACCAGCCGTAGACTAAAACGTATACTTCCAGATGATGCGATTTTAGCTAGAATTTCAGGCGATAATTTTGTTATTTTGATACCTAAAAAAAATCATGATTATGATATTAAGACATTAGCGCTAGATATTTGTGAGTTACTGGCGATAGCTATAGATATGGATGATTTACAGGTAAAAATAACGAGTAATATAGGCATCGCCTCGACAGATGATTCTGCATTGAGTACTGATACTTTCTATAGTATGGCAGAGCAAGCATTATTAAAATCTAAACAAGAGGGGGCTAACTTATTTTTTGTTTACGATGATGTATTGCAAAATGAACTTAAGTCGCGTTGGCAGTTAGAGCAAGAGCTTGCGATAGCCATAGAAGAAGACCAGTTTGTTTTATATTATCAGCCACAAGTTGACTCTCAAACAGGTCAATTACTCGGCGTAGAGTGTTTGGTGCGTTGGCAGCACCCGAAAAAAGGCCTTGTCGCACCAGGTTATTTTATTCCTTTAGCGGAAGAGAGTGGTCAAATAGTTAGTTTAGGTAATTTGATATTAGAAAAAGCCTGTCAGCAAATTAAAGTTTGGTCAGCACAATATGAACAAAAATTCACCGTCTCTGTCAACATATCTCCAAGGCAATTTGCTTTAGAGCATAGTCATAAGACATTACGCAATATCATTGAACGGTCACAAATTGATAAATCACGCATTATCTTAGAGATAACTGAAGATGTATTAATGACCGAACACAGTGACCTACTTGAAATGCTCAGTGACATTAGAGCAAGTGGCATTGAGTTGTCATTGGATGATTTTGGTACTGGTTTTTCATCACTGTCTTATTTACAGCAATATCCTTTAAGTGAATTGAAAATTGATCAATCTTTTGTCCGCAGCTTAGGGGTAAAGCCTGAGAGTCATACTATTGTGCAAGCGATTATCGCTATGGCTAAAGGTTTAAATCTCAAGGTTGTTGCTGAAGGAGTAGAAACACAGCAGCATAAAGATATTTTATCTTTATTAGGTTGCGATATTTTCCAAGGTTACTACTTTTCAAAGCCAGTACCCGCAGACGAGTTAGATGATTATATTGCCAAACAAGTTACTTCATTGGCTTAATTTTTCCAGCGTTACGGCTGGATTCACCCTAGGTAGCGATTGTTACTTTATGATATTAATGGAAATTATTAAATAGTATGATTACTTTTTGGCTTCTTATTTCGTTGTGCTTACTGCTGACTATCCTCATTGTTGTTTATGGAGTTATGTCTCGCTCAAAACCAAGTATCGACAAAGAAATAAACATTAGAAAAGAAACTAATGTAAATCTTTATCATGAACACTTGCAAGAACTGCAACGTGATCTTAATGAAGGCTCTATCGATAAAGAAAGTTTTGAGCAATTAAAAATGGAATTGGATAAATCACTTTTACAGGATGTAAAATCAGAAGTTCCTCAAGTGCTGAAAACTACCAACTCAACGTTTCAATCAATACTTTGGATCTCAGGTGTTTGTCTTTTTATTAGTGCTATTAGTGTTTATTTTTATACCAAAACAGGTGCTTACGAGTTATTGGAACAGCCGGCAGTAGCAATTCCTGCGGATCCGCATGCAAATTTAAATGTTAATGACATGGCCTTGTTAAAGCTGCAAACGCTAATGCAAAAAGTGAATGAAGAGCCAAATAACTCACAAGCCTGGTTTAGTTTAGGTCATGCTTATATAGGTGTTGGTCAATATGATAATGCTGCCAAATCTTTCGACCAGGTCATCAGTCTAATCGGTGAGCATGCCGAATTACTGGGGCCTAAAGCCCAAGCGTTATATTATAAAAATAAGCAGCAAATGAATGACGAAATTCAGGCGCTGATTGATAAAGCATTATCACTTGACCCTATTGATGCTTCAACAAACATACTACTTGGTATGGATAGCTATGCAGCAAATGATTTTACCTTGGCGATTAGTTATTGGCAGAAAGTACTAGATAGCGGTAGACCCGGAGTCAATACAAAAGCACTTGAAGGGGCAATTCATGAGGCAAATAACCAATTACAAATTACAGCAGAGGTCTCTGCTGATAAGACTATTAATACCAAGAAAAAGGCTGATAACTCGCCAAGTTTACAAATAAGCGTTTCTTTTTCTGCAGATATTTTAGATAAGTTAATGTTATTAGAAGATAAAGTTGTTTACATTTATGCCCAAACAACGACGCAGGGGGCTGATATTCCATTAGCAGCGGTTAAAATTTATGCCAGTGAATTACCTAGTATTGTTGTGCTAGATGATACGTTTGCTGTATCTGACACCATGAACTTAACCAGTGTTGATAAGGTGAATATCTATGCTGTTGTTTCAATGTTAGGTGGTGCAGGTATCAGTTCAGGAGACTTTACTGCTGAGAAGCTTGCGGTGGATGTTAATTTTAAGGGCGAAATCGAGATGGTTATTGATAGAATCGCGCCATAGTTTCCAGTAATGATTAGCACAAATACAAGGGATTTTTTATTGTTTGTAAGAATGAGCTCTCAAAATTGAGAAACACAGAGCTAAACAATACAGTTCGCATGTTATTTCAGTTCAAATTTTAATTATTGCTAAAGCTTGTTAACTTGTGATCTATATCAATTTATTTAGCATGAACAAGAAAAATAGCTAATTGTTAATATTAATAATTTGTTAATATAATTAGAGTATATATCTAGTTAAAGCTATTTATGCGTGAATAAGGGGGGGTAATGGACTTGTCACAGAAAAAAAATAACAAGAGAAACAAGTTTTATGCACTTTTGACATTTGTCACGGGATTGGTGGCTAGTGTGTTCATTTTAAGTAATATCAATGATAATTGGCAGCACTTAAGAAAGCATGATTTACAACACTTGGTTGAAGCTCATGCTACCTCAGTAGAGCAATCTGTTAGCCGATCGGTATCTAGTGCTAAAATAGTTGCTGCATGGTTAAATTCCCACAATGGCGAAATCTCGGGGTTTGATGACTTTGCTAAAGAAGTTATTATCTCAATGGATGGGATTACTAACCTTCAACTGGCTCCTAATGGGGTTGTTAAGCACATTTATCCACTGGCAGGACATGAAAAAGCCCTTGGCCACAATATTCTAAAAGATGATAAGCGGGTCAGCGAAGCAAAGCTGGCTGTTCTTTCAAATAAACTTACCTTGTCTGGTCCTTATGAACTTATACAAGGTGGCATTGCTCTTATTGGCCGCCAGCCTATTTTCTTTGATAAAACCTCTGCAAATAATAGTAATAGCAGCCCAAACAAACATTATTTTTGGGGGTTTGCCTCAGCCTTAATATCTTTGGAAACCTTGCTGTTAGAATCAAGCCTCAGTGATCTAGAAAAACGGGGGGATAGTTTTCAGTTATGGAAGTACAGCGCTGACACGGGTGAAAAAGATATATTTTATAAAAATACAGCAGAGAATGTCTCAGAGCGTATCCAGGCAACAATGGAAATGCCGAATGCTATTTGGTATTTAAATATTGAAGAAAGTTTGAAATTAGAACATGATCCCGAGTTATTTATTTCAGCCATTATATTATTTTTGTTTGATATCCTACTTGCTTGTTCAGTTTATCAGTATTTATCAAATAGGAAGGTAAAGTTCACTAGCTGAGTATTTATTTGCTGAGTGGGCATTAATTGAAAGTACCGAAAAGTATCCTCATACCTTGTTGTCACTATTCGCCGGATGAGCTTGTTTGAATTTCCTTCCTTGAGAGTCTGCTGAGACTTCAATTGCACACCTTATTGATATTGATAAGGACGCTGCATGGATAATGCAGCTCATTAGATAATGCAGACGATACAGGAAGTACCTTATTAGATAATGCCGGAGCAATTATCCTGAGCATATTCTCCTGAATAACCATTCTCTTCAATCAATGCCTTGCCTCTAAACCCTTTAACTCTCGCTGAGTGGGAAATAACTTAATCAACTTGGTATAAGTAAACTCCTCACAAAAGCCGCGGTCACCGCAGAAGATAGGGGCATGAAAATACGAAACAGGTGAAATAAAAGCCGTAAAATAAAGAGTTGGAGTGAGCTTTTCTAGGCAATAAAAAGCTCGACTCCAATGCTGGAGGCGAGCTTTTAATGACTTACTTTATTAGCAGCAAGTAGCTGCTAGATAATGCTAATTCGATCAACAAAAATGATTTCTTCAAAGACCTTATCTAATGAACGACTTTGGAAATTATGCATGGTCGAACCTTGAGACCAACTAATCTTGTCTTGCTTAGCAACGTTGCTCTGTGGCGCAGCTAGCCACACTTGTTTATTATTTGTTGTCACTGCTATATAACTATAACCAGCAGAAGTTATCACCTCTGTGACTAGTCCACTTGAGGAAACTGTAGCCGCAGAAGTTTGCGTTGAAGTTGACTGATTACTCGGGGCTCCTTTATTTAAAGCTGCAACAAAATAGACTTCATTAAAGGTTTTCTTAAGTGTGCTGCTGGTAAAGTTTGTCATTTTAGAACCGTCAGACCAATTAACCGACTCTCCAACATTAACTTTAATCATAGGGCCTGCTGCCCAAACATCTTGTCCATTAATAGCAACACGAACATATGTGTAACCACCTCCAACTAATATCTCACTAACTTCACCTCCTTGAGTTGAGCTAGCTGCAGTATGTTGATTAGCGTTAGCACGCTGTTCTGTAGGCATTTTTGTTGGATCTAGGAAACGGCTAGTAAAATGTATTTCAGCAAAGGTTCTTGATAATTGCTTACTGTTGAAATTTCTCATTAAAGTACTTTGACCTGCAGACCAACCGATTAATTGTCCCACTTGTACACGAGACTCAGGCGCTGCGGCCCAAATTTCATTGCCTTCATGTTCTACTTTAACGTAGGTATATCCGCCACCATTAAATGCTTCTTTGACTGTACCGCCCAGTAAATTTCCCATAATATTCTGCTGGGGCATTTGAGTAATATCGGGATGATTAGCAGGCATTGTTGCTGCTTGCTCTTGCACAGCCTGTTGAGTCTTTACATCGTTAGCCGTGTCACATGCGCTAAGTAGTGTGACTATAATTGTTGGTAACAGTAATTTTGATGCTTTTAACATAATATTATTTCCAATATGAATATTTACTTGTTTCTAAAACAAGCTCTTGCTGTAAATTATTTAGAGCAAGAGTCAATTTAATTAAGCTCTATTTTTAGAATCTTGTTATAGTATTTCTACTAATGGTTCAGCAAAAAGTATGCCAGCTACCTAATTTGAGCAAAGACCCTTGTTAACAAAGTTACTAATTCGCATTAATGGTTAGTGTTAATTTTTTATCTTGCACTCAATTTCTCTGGAACAGGCAGACATTTAATGTGTTTTTCACCTTTCAATAGCTTCGATATCGTTTAATCGGAGTTAAGCTCAATTAACTGGCATAAAGTTTGATCAAAGTTTATTTGATAAATCAAACAGTCTGTATAATCATGCAGCCTCAGCATTATAGAAGTAACAGCAATTAATGAATCAAATAATTAACAGCCATAATACTCATTCATTGGATAGGTGGCTTGCACTCGCTTTAATTTCACTTTTATTAGCAAATGGCTTAGCTGTTTTATTGATAGTCTTTAAATTGCCACTATTTTCTTTTTTATCCGCTCAAACATTATTTAAAAGCGTGTTGGCATACCATGTTAACTTAGCAATGGTTTTTTGGATGCCTAGCGTGGCTTGTTGGTTTTGGGGATACTATTTTAATGTCTCAAAGGCAAGGCTTAATAGGGCCTTTTACACTTCTCTAGTTGCCTTTCTCTTTTTTGCTTGTTCACTTATTGATTTTCAAAGAGATACCTCGCTAAGCAATTATTATCCTATTTTACATAGCAAACTCTTTCTTTTCTCGTTAATAATGCAAGTTGTCGCAGTCACTTTTCTCGTTGTTGAGATTGTCTGCTGTAAAAGCGAGGAAAAGGCAAAATTGTACTTGGCTAAAGTCGCAGCGTTTGTATGGCTTATCTTAGTGCTCTCTATCATAGGGAATTTACTACAAGTTCCTGTTAATTTTACCCTTGAAGGCAGTTTTGAAAAATTTCTCTGGGCACCAGGGCATATTCAACAAACGGTAAATGGTCTGATGATCTCTGCGATGTGGGCGTGTTTTCTTAAAGATGAGAATGTATCACCAATAATGAGATTGTGTGCCTGGGCCGCCGCAGGAAGCTGTATTGCCGCAGTATTAGGGCAGTTTTTCATCACTGACGAATTGATTAAACGACAGATCTTTACTTGGCAAATGAGCTTTTTTAGCTGGTTGCCTTTAGCGGTTGTTGCATGGTGCTTAATTAAGTATAGGCTTGCTAATATTTATATTGGTTTGTCACTAGTGCTGGCATTATTGGGTATTTTTGTTGGCATGATCATAACCCCTGGAACGCTTAGTATACCTGGACACTATCACGGTATGACAGGTGCATTTAACTTAGCTGTTTTTTCAATTTTACTGAAAAATAGTAGCCAAAAGCATTCTTCAAAACTCACGCTGTTCTACGGCAGTGGTATCATCATGCTCATTCTAGGCTTGACTTGGGCAGGTTTGCTCGGGCTTGGCCGGAAGCTTGTTGCTGAGCAGCAAGGAGCCTTATCGTTTTGGCAAACAAGTTCTCTTACTCTGATTGCTGTTGGCGCCTTGATAGCCATAGTAACCTCATTATTAGTGGTTAAGTCTTTCTTTCCTAAACTCAGTAATCTGCGCTATCAAGGAGGAATTAGCGGGTAAAATAAATCGTGTTGTCACGTCCTAGTCCTTAAACAGAACATTATTTAGCTAAGATAAGATTTTAACCTCCATTTTAGCTAGTAACACCTACATTTGGTGTGTTTTTTGCTCTGTAACTCCTAAACGTTAATGCAGTAATAATTTATTTATAAAAATCAAAGTTGACCCATAGCACAGGCCCTCAATGTTGATACTCCTAACTCCGCATGAGCCTTAGTTAACTTATTGAAAAATGATGACATATTGAATTTCATTACAAGTAATACAGGATACTTAGAACAATGTTTTCACCTTTCCCAAAAGTAGGAATGCTTTTCTTATATTTGCTAATGTTTTCTGCCAATGCAGCACAACTTTGTAATGAAGATGGCGCAAAAACAATGCCAGGCGAACGTTATGTTATTTTTGGTAATGATTTTATTGTTCGCGACCGAGTCACAGGTCTTGAATGGACAAGGTGTGCCATTGGCCAGATATGGGACAAAGACAAAAATACTTGTTTAGAAATCACCAAGAAACAAGTCAAATCATGGTTCTCTTTTAACAGTGCAGTCTATGAAGCTGAAAAATATAGCCAAAGAAGTAATGATAAACAATGGCGTCTTCCGACCATTAACGAATTACTCACTATTGTTGAACATAGATGTCAGTCTCCGGCGACAAATCTGACAATATTCCCAAATACTCCTAGTTGGCGTTTTTGGTCAGTCAGTACCATGGTGGAAAATAATGATTATGCTTGGGTAGTCAATCTTGAAGATGGTAGCTCACAAACTATTTTGAAAAGTATTTCTTCACATTATATTCGTTTGGTTAGAGGCAATTCAGTTTTACTTAATAAACCTAAAACAAAGGCCGCGCAGCTTGACGATGATCTACAGAAATGGGATGACGGTATTCATGATCTCGAAAATCCGGACTTAACCGCTTTGCAAACCTATGATGAAGTCATCAAACCTTTGCCTAAAGATAACTCCGGTCATCCTGATTGGGCGCAAGCACTTAATCAAAAGCTGATATTACCCCGAAGTAATAAACATGCTGAGCAAGCAGACTCTTTAGTTGTTTGGCAGCAAGATATTATATATAAAGACACCGCAACTATGCCTTGGGTTAAGTTCCCGCATAAAACCCATACCCAATGGTTATCCTGTGAGAATTGTCATGACAAAATATTTAGCAGTACTAGCAAAAAAGCAGACATATCTATGGCATCCATCTATACCGGCAGTCACTGCGGTGCTTGTCATGGTCGTGTAGCGTTTAACGTCAATACTTGTGAGCGCTGTCACTCTGTTCTTCATGACAACATCAGTAAAAATGGTCGTAAAATGATAGAAGAATAAGCCTTTCTCTACCTCAGCCCTTTGCTTTCTTAGGCTCTTTGCTAAGTGCTTACTTCCTTGTGAATACGGCGACAAGACAACCCTGTCCACCTGATAAATATCGATAAAATCAAGTTGTATTAGTCGAAACCTCAAGTGCTTATCTTTTACTATATGACCATTTGTAAAGTCGCTAAATGACCGACAGGATCCGCTCTTTATAGTCTATTGGTGTTATTCATCGGCTCATGTTTAAAAGTATTAGACAAAGGACAATAAAATATTCTCAGAGGGACTCTGGTGATTTTTGATAAAGTAATACGTGGGGAAGTACATAAGTATAAATACTTGGAGTATTTATACTTATGTAGTTAATGCTAGGTTATTTGACGTTAAGCGGGTTATTTTGCAGTTTTGTTTTTTTGTACTCCTCATCGGAAGGAGGCGGCAGCACACCTAAGTATCCTTGTGTTCTTTCTATTGATGCCGGTCTAAATATATCGACTTTGCGGTGAAATTGGTCTGCCATCAAGACACGATTATCTTCATCAACCACAATACCCGAATTTAACATATAACGAGCGGGAGCTAACCTGTCACTTCGCTCGCCGATAAAGAGCAGTAATTGTCCTTTAGCATTGAATATTTGAAAGTTTCCAAAAGCGGCATCTGAAACATAAATATTTTTTTCACTATCAATACTAATACCTCGTGGGCGACTGAAACTGCCTGGTTGGCGACCAATAGAGCCAAATTTTAAGGCCAGTGTTTCTTTATCAAGGTTAATGACTTGCACTCTAAAATTGCCACTGTCGACTACATAAAGCAAATTGCCATCAAGGACGATATCTTTAGGTAAGTTGAACTCAAGATCGCCACTGCCGCGTTTACCAATGGTTCTTAGCAACTCGCCTGAAGCACTATCAAATTCAAGTATGTGGTGTTTTTGTGTTGAAACTCCGCCAGTATCGGCGATATAAATTTTAGTACCATCTGGGGTAACGGCTAAACCGGTAGGCATAGAAAACTGGCTTTTATCCCCAATTTTTCGTAAGTACTCACCATTTCTATCATAAATCTTTATGTCGCCTGAGGTTCGGTCCATGACATACAAGTTGCCTTGCTCATCGACATCAATACCAAAGGGTTTAGCCAGTACTGAATCTGAAGGCTCTTTAACCTTGCCGTAAAAAAAATTGTGGGGATCAAAGATATGCACTGTACGTTTAGGAGGATCACTAACAAATATTCTGCCTTTATGCACAGCAATATCAAAAGGTTTTGACATACCTTTACCTACTTTGTTCGAGCCAGTTAAATACCGAGTGATTTTGTTATCTTCAGTTTCAAATTCGACATCAAGGTTTGAAAGCAACATTCTTTCAAAATAAAAACGTACTGTTTCAGGAGCGGCAGGGTAGGCGATCTCTTTTACTTCTTGTTGCTTGTTCGAGTTGGATGAACAACCTGAAATTAAAAGCAGCGCTAAAGCGCAGTAAAGTACGAAGGGTTTAAAATTTATAACAGTGGGCATTTCATGTCCTTACTCTTGATGTGGTCTTTCTTAAGTTGACTCATTTACAGTATAATGAGGACTGTTGCTTGGCTAGGTAATTGCATAGCAAAGTACAGAGACTGTTAAAGAGATTGTTACTAATTGAAATGCAAATATTAAGCCGACAATCATGATAAAACTTAAAATTTAAGCCTTAGTCACTAAAACCGTATTTAATTGAACAGCTGAGCTGGGTAGTAAATACTCACTTAAAAGTTAATCTACCAAGAAAACACATTTGAGCATTTTATGAAATCAATTGTAAAAGTTATATTTTGTAGCCTAAGTTTCCTCTTTTTTTATGTAGCACATGCGGCTACCGATTCAAATGATGGAGCACAAATTTGGCGAGAAAACTGTGCTATCTGTCATGGTGCCGATGGGCGAGGCACTGCCAAAATAAAAGAGCAACTTAATGGTGAAATAGTTGATTTTACTTCACTTGCCTTTGCCGAGTCTACCGATAGAAAGAGAATGCTGCTAGCAATACGTGATGGGGTAAAAGATTCAATTATGCCTAGCTTCAGAGAGACTCTAAATTATCAACAAATGTTAGCCGTTGCTGACTACGCCAGTGAAAATTTCATGATGAATTTAACTGTCAGTGAAGAGTATCAAGTAGGTAAAAAAGTGTTTTCTGATAATTGCTCAGTTTGTCATGGAGATGTCGGACAGGGAGCAATATGGACCGCAGCGGGGTTATTTCCTAAACCAGCAAACTTTACTGATGAAAAGAAAATAGCGGAGTTGACTCGTTCACGAATGATTTTTTCTGTTACTAATGGCCGACCGGAAACGGCGATGGTTTCTTGGAGTAATCGTCTATCTAAAGAGCAAATACTTGCGGTGGTAGGCTACATTCGAGCAGCAATCATGAAAGTTTCAGATGTAGACACATCTTTTGGCAGTGCTATGGGGCAAACACAAGATAAACTTGATCCATTTCTAAGTAGTGACAAATTTATTGAAAATGATAGTGCCTTTGTAGCTGAATCAAAAACAGCTATTGTAATTAAAGATACTATGGCTGTAACCAAAGGTAATGATCCTTTCCTTGAAAGTTCTGCTTATCAAGTGAATGAGGATCCTAATATACGATCAGAAGACATTTATGCAGGTGAAGCGCATGATCATCAAGCTCATATGGGGAAAAAGTTGAATATACTCGACCCTTTGCCTAATGACTTGGTTGGTGATTACGATATCGGGCGGGAGCTTTATAAGGAAACTTGTGCCTCTTGTCATGGGGTTAAAGGTGATGGGCAAGGACCTCGTTCCTACTTTATTTTCCCTAAACCTAGAAACTTCACCCATAGTGCAGCTAGAGCAAGTTTTAGCCGAGCTCATATTTATGAGCGTATCCGCACGGGGGTTGCCAGAACTGAAATGCCGGCTTGGGGGACAGTGTTAGAAGCACAACAAATGGCCAATGTCGCTGAGTACGTATTTTTAACCTTTATTAGCCAAGAAAGGGTTGATCCAGACTTTTGGGTTAAACCTATAGCAAAACGGAAACAGTAAGGTGTATCTAAAGTGTTAATTAAGGTGTTAGCTAAGTTTTTTTATGTGGTGATTTTATTTTTAACTCACGGGATGTTATTGGCGGCAGAATTTGAAATGCCCGCTGATGATTTAGCCAAAGGTAGGGAAATTTATAACTATCGATGTTATTACTGTCATGGTTACTCGGGTGATGCACAAACCTTAGCGGCGCGTTTTCTTAACCCTAAACCTCGAGATTTTAGCCGAAGTTCACTTATCTCATTAACTAAAGAAAAAATGGTTGCCATAGTAACTCATGGTAAAAATAACACCGCCATGACAGGTTTCACCAAGTTTTTATCGACTGATGATATATTGCTGGTGGTTGATTTTATCCGACAAGAGTTCATGCAAAATAAGCTTGAAAATACCCGTTATCATACTGAAGAAAATGGTTGGCCAGAACACCATAAATATAGGGCGGCATTTCCGTTTGCCACGGGGGAAATCGCCTTAGATGTAAAACAAGATAGTTTAACTAAAGCGCAACGAATGGGTTTGTCACTTTACTTAAGTTCATGCATAACTTGTCATGACAATAGCCGAGTGAATGATGCCGGAGCTATTTGGCAAACACAGTCAATTTCTTTTCCACGAAATAATTATTCTTTTACTGATTTTGATGGTTATACCGGCGCAAGTACCTATCAAAAACATGATACTTTTTCGTTACTCAATTCGGCGTCTGCTGAGGTAAAGCTGGGTGAGCAATTGTTTAGAGACAACTGTGCTTTTTGTCATGCAATGGACGGCAGTGGTCAAAATTGGATAGGTAGCTTTTTAGATAACAAACCACAAAACCTGCAAGATAAACAATTTATGCAATACCTGGATAGAAAAATACTTAAGGTTATGATTCAAAAGGGTAAGGTGAATACCTCAATGCCGGCATGGCAGTCGGTATTATCTGAACAAGAAATAGATGCAATTATTAGTTATATCAATGTGGCGTTTTATCAAATTGAACCGTAAATATTTCTATATAGCAGCGCTTGTGTTCTGTCTAGTCGCCTACTCAGAGCTATTTAATAGCTCTGATAATAAAGCTAAACCTTGGCCTCATTTAACCGCGACACCTTTATTTCCTGAGCAAGCGGTTCAAAGTAAACAAGCCTCTGAACAATGGCTATTTGTTAATATTTGGGCAACTTGGTGTGAGCCTTGTCGTAAAGAGTTGCCATGGTTACAAACACTGGCCGGTCACTTTGAAAAATCAAGCTTTTCAGTTCAACTTATTTCTATTGATACAGATCTAAACTTGGTGAAAGAGTTTCTTTTACAATACCACATTGATTTACCGGTTTACTTTAGTTCGCGAGAAGACGTTGAACGGCTACTCAATAATGCGGGTTACCCTATTTCTTATTTAATCAATCCCAAAGGACAAATAGTAAAAGTATATACAGGGGTGAAAGCATGGCATTCACCAGAAGTTCTCAAAGAGTTACAAGAAACAATGCAAAGTGATGACTGGTAATATGAATAAACAAACACTAAAACATCTCAGTTTTAATCAGACCATACGGGGCAGAGTATTACTATTCGTTGCTTTACTTGCGTTATATGCAGGTTTTCTGTTTATTTATAGTTTCCATCAAAAAGATATATTACTCGACAACATAAACCAAATAGATTCTCTACAAGAAGCTGAAACCGTGTTGGTGGCTGCCGATCTGGCGGTATTTGATGCCATTACCCAGTTATTAATAGTGCTTGACCCCGTGGATAAGGGAGCGGTGTTGTTAGGAACTCATGAACATTTCAACTTATTAACCGAGCATTATCAGAAACTGTCAAAACTTTACCCTGAACGAGCTCCTTCTTTTTTTGCTTTAATTAGCAGCTTAGCTAAGGTTGTCATGTCGCCTAGCCTCGATGACTTACGTATTGTTAAATATAATCTTGAGCAACATAAATTAGAGTTAAATAGCTTAATTAGAACTAACTTAGCCAGTAGGCGCGCACTCTTTGTAGAATATAAAAAAGTGAGTGATCAAGCGGTGAATAAGTTAATTTTACTTACTCTAACTGGCTTAATTCTGATGATTATCATTACAAATTTGTTTTTTGGTAAGGTTGCATTTGATATCAAGCGTGTACTCAATCAAATTAAAGATATTGTTGCCAGAAAGGAACGTCCAGCATTAATAACGAATAGGGAAGATGAAATAGGTGAGTTGATTCGAGGGGTAAATGACTTATCAATGGCACTTGATGACAGAGAAAGGCAACTGCACCTTGAAAGAATTGACCGCTCATATTTTGAAAGTGTCGGAGCAATAGAAAAGCTAACCTCAGGTTTAGTTCATGAGTTGGGTAATCCCATTGCAGCTATTGGTGGTATAGCGAATGAATTAGCAATAGACACTGATATTTTATCTTATCAACAACAAGCTAATATAAGCTTAATCAAAGATTATTGTCATAAATTACAGCTGATTAATAATGATTTAGCTTATCTAGCCGCGCCAACGAGTAAAGAATTCCAGTTGCTCGACCTTAACAGTATTATTGGAAAAATAGCCAATTTACTACATTATGATGAGCGTTGGTACGGTGTTGATATTCAACTATCCCTTGCGCCAACACTGCCGGCTTTGAATGCCTCAGATGGCCAATTAAAACTGTTGTTAAATAGTTTATTGGTTAATAGCTTGGAGGCCAAGTACCAAGAAACGCACCGAATATCTATTGAAACAAGCTATCAAGATAACAACATTGTCTTACTGATGCATGATAATGGTTGCGGTATGGATCAAGTGACTCTTGATAGCGCTTGTACGGCATTTTTTACCACTAAAGATCCTAATGAGCACAGTGGTATGGGGCTATTTAGTTGTTTAAGCATAGTGAAGAGTCACCATGGTCAGTTAACTCTCAAGTCTGAACTTAATCAGGGAACGGAAGTTCGCATTATTTTTTCAATAGAAGACAGTAAGGGAAGCCAATCTGAAAAAGGAGAGAATAGTGAATTTTAGTCGTCCGATTACCTTATTAGCCTTTTTTTCTCCTTATGCATTAGCACACCATGAAACAGCCATAAGTGGCTTAAATTTATTGCTGTCATTGGCTGGCGTCACACTTGGCGCTTTACTAATCATTTATTTAATCAAACAAAATAAGGCGATAAAAGCTAATCTCTACGAAACAATAAAATACTCTAGCCAGCCAATATTTGTTACCGATGTAGAAGGTAAAATTGATTATGTTAATGACGTTGCGCTAAAGCTTATTGATCAACCACTTGATAAACTCACACAGCTTTCAATATTTGATCTCGTTGATGGACTACCTAAGTGCCTAATAAACAATATCACTTGTCAATCACTAGAAGAGAGTAAGATTTGTAGCTGTAATGAGTTATCGCCAATAAATAAGGATTTTTCTTTAATTCATCCTGAAAATGACAATATCCCAGTCAATATAAGTGTGCTAAAGCAAAAACATGCTGGTTTTATTTATTACTTACAGGAACTTTCTGCACAGAAAAGCTTAGAAAATCAATTGGCGGCACAACATAGAGTGGCTAGCTTAGGGCAGTTCCTATCTGGGGTGTTACATGAAATAGGCAACCCTATGGCGGCTATTGAGGGGGTTGCTACTGAGTTAGTTTGGCAGATAGAGCATAATGAACAGGGGCTTTCACTTGACTATATGAAAACACAATTAAGCACTATTCAAGTGCAAGCCAGACGTATTAGCCAAGTGAAAGATGAGTTTGGCTTAATCAGTCAGGACTCTGTCTCTAATACAAACAGTTTAAATCTTCTTGATATTCAGAATTTAATAGAGCAGCTGGTGCATTTAACACAATTCGACAAACGCTGTCGTGCTATTCCAATAAACCTGAATATTGTCAAACACCTACCGGCAATAAATAGTAATGCCGGAAAATTAACGCAAATACTGTTAAATGTGCTTTCTAATGCTATCGATGCTTTGCAGGGGCAAAGTGATGCAGTTATTGATATTAAGGTCCATTGTGTTGATGAGCAGGTAAAAATTATTATTAAAGATAATGGTCCGGGCATTAGTCAGGACAAGCTAGATAAAGTTTTTGAACCCTTTTATACCACTAAAAGAAAGGGCACAGGCTTAGGTCTTATGATATGTAAGCAATTAGCAGACTCTATTGGCGCTGACTTTACTATAACGTCGATAGTTAAACAAAATACTCAGGTTGAACTCTCTTTGCCAATAAAAAATGGTGCGCTATGAAAAATTTAAAAATACTTGTGGTTGATGATGAACCAGCAATAAGACAAATACTATCAAATATTATTGAGCGAGAAGGCTATCAGGTAGAAAGTGCCCAAGATGGCAGTTCAGCATTACATGCCCTGACAACTAAAGAATTTGATGTGGTTTTTAGTGATGTCCGTATGCCTGACTTTACCGGCATAGAGTTACTGAAAAAGGCCAGGGAAAAAGGTATAGAAAGTCAGTTTATTATTATGACCGCCTTTGCCTCGGTTAATACCGCAATAGAGGCGATGCGTAATGGCGCTTTTGATTACCTAACCAAACCATTACGACCTGAAGATGTTGTACATCGTCTTAAGCAAATCTCCGATTTTATTGGTTTACGCTCTGAAAATAAAGTGCTGAGAAAGTTGGTTATGGGCATTGGCGATCGTCAATGCCATATGGTATCAGATGCGATGAATGTGATTGATCGCTTGATACTGAAAGTCGCCAAAACGAACTCAACCGTATTAGTGACTGGAGAAAGTGGTACCGGTAAAGGCATTACCGCCAAGACCATTCATCAAAATAGTTTACGTAGCTCAGGTACTTTTATTCCGGTTAACTGTGGCGCAATTCCGGAAGCGTTGATGGAAAGTGAACTGTTTGGTCACGCCAAAGGTGCCTTTACCGGTGCCAATAAAGCCAAGAAAGGCTTATTTGAAGAGGCTAATGGTGGCACCATATTTTTAGATGAAATAGGTGAGCTACCGCTGCACTTACAAGTTAAGTTGTTGCATGTATTAGAAGATAAAAAAGTACGGCCGGTTGGCAGTGAACGCTTTATCGATATTGATGCCAGAATCATCGCGGCGACCAATAGAGACTTACAAGCAATGGTTAAAGAAGGTGAGTTCCGCGAAGATCTCTATTTTCGACTTAATATTTTTAATATTGACTTACCTTCTCTGAAAGAAAGAAAAGAAGATATCAAAATTTTGATTAAATTCTTTATTCAGAACGAAAGTAAAAAAATGGGCATCAATGAATCTTTTGAAATAGAACCAGAAGCGTTAGGACTTATTGAAAACTATAGCTATCCGGGCAATATTCGTGAACTTGAGAATACTATTGCTCGGGCTATGATATTGGCAGATGACAATATTATTCGGGTTACGGATCTGCCTAACCAGTTATTAAATCAGAAAAAAATAGATTCGGGCATAAAAACCTTACGAGAACAAGTGCGAGATTTCGAGCTGGAAGTAATAAAGAAAACACTGTTAGAGGCAAACGATGATAGACGTTTGGCGGCAGAACGTTTGGGTTTAGGTTTATCAAGTTTATATCGAAAACTTGATGAATAGCACGATTATTGCTTAAGGATTATTAGCCTAGATAATATAAATTATTGAGTCTAGAAACAAATAACAGGGACAAGCACTGAGGTAAACAATGAAAGTTTATAAAATAATATTTTTAATGATGCTGGCAGTTAGTCATAACCTAGCAGCTCAGCAAAATGAAGCACTAGGTGAAACGGTAAATGAAACCTTAGATGAAGCCAGCCAAGTTCAAGTTTGGGCAGATAAGGGACTGGCAGCTCATCGTATAGATGACTTAATGGGCGCGATAAGCTGGTTGAGCAAGGCCGCTAATAAAAATCATACGCAGGCGCAGGCAATGCTTGGTTATATTTATATTCGCTCAGGAGAAGATGAACTAGCGCTACCATTTTTGCAAAAAGCAGCAGCACAACAAGACAGTATGGCGATGTATGAATTAGCCACTTTATATGCTGAAGGTAGGTTGCTTGAAAAAAATAATAATAAGGCGGTAACTTTGTTAAAGCAGGCTATTGCTCAAGACTATTATCCGGCGTATTGGTCCTTAGCTAGCGCTTATGAACAAGGAGAACTTGGCTTAACAATAGACTTTAAAGAAGCGCTGACTTTATATCAACAGGCGAGTGATAAAGGCTACTTCACTGCTACCTATCGGCTGATTAAAGCCTATAAATATGGCGAACTTGGTTTGGCCGTTGATCAAGAAAAAGTAAAAGAGTTGAAAAATACCATGGATGCACTTTCAAAAGAAAAAGCAAAAGCACAGTTAGTTATCGAGCAAGAGAATAGCGAAAAGTAACCGTTAAGAGTAGCAGCCAACAATCCTTTGATGAAGAAATAACATGAAAATAAAATTGATAATTCCCGTAGTTATTACACTTGCCATGATGGTGTACTCAACAAACACAATGGCGGGTAATACCAAAGAAGGTAAAAAACATTACCAAAGACATTGTGCTCAGTGTCACGGTGTTAATGGTGTACCTCGATTACCTCGAGCGGCAAACCTAGCAAAAAAAGAGGGGTTACGAGTCAGCGATAAAAGCTTAGTCAATCGTATAAAAAGTGGCGGTAAAACATGCCCTAGCTATAGCGGTATGCTGAGAGACCAAGAAATAGTTGATTTAGTGGCTTTCTTAAGGACCTTTAGATAATGCAATCTTATTATAAAATACTGTTATCTCTACTTGCTGCCTTATTGGTTAGTGGCTGTAGTGAGCCCGTGCCTGATGTTGTTATCTATCAAGTTAAAGACAGTTTTAACGTTGGCGATAATGCGTTTGTTCGCTCGTTAGCGGTCGAGCCAACTAAGCAATCTTTATGGGTTGGTACCTCTATGGGTGTTCATCAAGTCGATTATGTCAGTGGTGATTTAAAGACAACCTTTACTCGAGAGCATGGCTTAGCCAATGAATACGTATTTGCCATTACCATTGATAAAGACGGCTATAAATGGTTTGGCACTAATGCTGGCGGTATGTCGCGTTATAAGGATGGCCAGTGGAAAACTTTTTTTCCCATGCATGGCCTAGCAGATTATTGGGTATACTCTTTTGCCAATCACCCCGATGGTAATTTATGGGTTGGCACCTGGGCTGGGGTTAATCACGTTGATTTACAAACGCTAGAATTTAAAACCTATGTAAAAGAGCTCATTAATGAGTGGGTTTACGGCATAGATATCGAAGAGAATGGCACGGTTTGGTTTGGCACCGAAGGTGGTGTTAGCCGTTTTGATGGTAAAAACTGGACCTCATGGGATCACAGTGATGGCTTAGGTATTGAAAATGAAAATGGTCTGCCTTTTAGTAAAAATACCGGTTTAGGCACACGTTCAAGACATGACTTAGGTATTCTTACCGGTGGCAAAGCCACCTATAACCCAAGCTATGTTTTTTCGTTGAAAATAGACAAACGCGATAAAGCTGTTTGGGCAGGTACATGGGGCGCAGGAGTGGGAAAATTTATCAATGGTAAATGGAGCAACCTCAGTGTTAAAGATGGTCTGGCAGGTAATATTGTTTATTCAATCATGCAGTCTGCCGATGGCGCTATGTGGTTTGGCACCAATGGCGGTGTTTCTCGCTATGACGGTGCTAACTGGCAAAACTTCAACCAAGGTAATGGTTTACTTAATAATGATGTTTATTCCATCGCTGAGTCACCCGATGGTGCCGTTTGGTTAGGCACGCGCAGTGGCGTAACAAAATTAACTGCTATGGCTATTAAACCTTAAGGAATAACAATGTTTCGTGTTTTTATATTGGCAATCATTATTGCCGTTGGACTTATCGGCTATTTCGGCTATTTTGGCGATATAGCAGAGCCGCAACCTCAGCTAAGCAGTGATGTTATAAAAGATGTTAGCAAAGCTATTAGTAAAAAAGCAGACAATGCTGAACCAGCAGAGATGTCTGCCACTGCACCATCAGCAGCACAATTAACTGAGCAGTCAAAACCCAAAAGTAAGTTTGTTCATTTTAATGTCGGTAAACGTAATGTGAAATCAATTTTTGCCGATGGTAAAATTATGTGGGTTGGTACTTCCGGTGGCTTGGTTCGCTATAATATCGAAAGCGAAGACTATCGTCATTTTGATGTGCGCAACGGTCTACTCGCTAACGGCGTCTTTCATGTTAGCCGCATTGATGAAAATAATATTGCCGTTGGTACCTATGGTGGTGGTTTATCGGTACTCAATGAAGTTACCGAAAAATGGTCACGTTACAATGTACCTAATGGCTTAGGGGATGCCTTTGTTTATGATCTGCTTACTGCTAAAAATGGCGATATTTGGATTGCTACCTGGACCGGGGTTAATCGGATTATTAATGGCGAACTAGATAACGATAACGCTTGGCAACTATTTACCGTGGAAAATACTGATGGTGGCGTTCCCAATGATTGGATCTATGGTTTAGCTGAAGGCAAAGATGGCGAGATTTGGCTCGCAACAGAAGGTGGGCTTGCTCGCTATCAAGCAGGTAACTGGAGCAATTGGCAACATGAAGATGGTTTAGGTGCCAAATATGAACTAGTTAAAGATTTTAATCCCTTTAAACGCGATCCAGCTAAATATTCGAGTCATCACGCCAAGCAGAAAATTGAACAGGGGCTAACAGGCGTTAATACTGCTTATAATCCTAATTACATTGTCTCCATGGATATTGCTGAAAATGGTGATGTTTGGGTGGGCACCTGGGGAGCCGGACTTAATCATTTTGATGGTGAAAATTGGCAAGTATACACTCACCTTGATGGCCTACCCTCAAATCATATCTTTATGCTTCACATGGCTGAAGATGGCACCCTTTGGGTGGGAACCAGTAAAGGCTTAGCTAAAAAGAGCCCTGGCAGAGAAACATTTACCTTATATAGCACAGCTGATGGCTTATTTGCCGAGGCAATATTCTCCATGGATATCCAAGCTGACGGTACCTTCTGGATAGGTAGTTATGGCGGTGTTGCGCGTATCAAAGGCTTTGATCACTAAGTTAACCTCAACTGGGGATAAGCAAAGTTACTCAACAAGCTACGTTCGCGCCTATCTGCGTTGAGTCTGCTACCAATAGCCCGCTATTGGGTACGTAGACCCGCCTTGATAGCCACTAAACTATCAAGGTTGAGCGACAGAAATAGATTGATGTTTTCTTTCCACGGTAACTTACTGATATAAAGTGTTAATTTGTGAAAGTTAAACATTAATTACCCCGAGATGAGGTTAAGTTAAGCTCATCGTTATTCTTATAGTGAGAATAATTACTCATCGATAGCGGCTGAACTTCACTAAACTTTTTAGCATGGAATTCAGCCAATACTAATGACCAACACTGTACCTCCTTCATTTTCTTCTTTCTTTCTCAAATCTGAGAACACAATCTTACTTTTAAGAGAACGTTTTTTGCCCGATGAATCATCGCTGCTTATTCACTTGCTTTTTTCTTGCATTTCTCATGCGTCCTTCTACTTAATTTTATTTTTAAATAAATGCAATGAGGTGTAACTCTTTGTTATACCTTGCTTTTTTTAATCCCTTTGTTTTATTGTTGTTATTTTTTTTAAGTTGGCACACTAGCTGCAGAATAGGGTTATAAAACAAGAAGAATTTATCAATGATGATGAATAACTCAGTAGACAAAAAGAAGGGCAATGATATGAAATCTACTAAAAAAGTATTACTGCTCACAAGTATTCTTGTGGGTAGTATCCTCTCCGCAGGGGGGGCAATAGGCGGCGTTAAAAATACCAAACATAACTTAGGTGCTACAGGTACTGGTGACAATCATATGGATGGAACTGGAGAAGTGTGTGTATTTTGTCACACTCCTCATGGTTCTGATACCACAGCAGTGGTACCACTATGGAACAAAAGTTTACCAAATACTACGTATCAAACTTACGATACATTAGGTACCTCTTCACTAGACGGTGGTGTTGCCGCTGTTGGCTCTGTTTCTGTCGCGTGTTTATCATGTCACGATGGTACTCAAGCCATGGATGTGATGATTAACCAACCAGGCTCAGGTGGTTATAATCCAGCTGGTGCTCGTTTGACTGGTACTTGGACGGGTGCTGCAGCTGATGGTTTGATGCCTGCAGGTATTGCCAATATTGGTGCCGATTTAAAAAATGATCACCCTATAGGAATTCAGTACGCTGGTGGTGGTTATACCGATGGCGGTGGTACACCATCAACTGCAGCAGATAAAGACTTCTTTGCGCCAACCAAAACAACCATCAATGCAACACCGGTTTGGTTTATAGAAACCAACGTTTCGGCGGGTCGAGATAAAGCAGATTTACCGCTTTATACACGTAACACCACTACTTGGGATGGCAATGCGTTAGCGGGAGAAAATGAACCGTTCGTCGAATGTGCAAGCTGTCATGATCCACATGTTGAAGATGTTGCTGGTAGCAATCCAACCTTCTTACGTATTGCTAATACTGGCAGTCAAGTTTGTTTAGCTTGTCACGATAAGTAAACCGTTTAACAAACGCATAAATCAGCTAATTGGTTTATGCGTTTTTTGAGTTTGCGCACTAGTGCTTTATTAACTGGCTGGTGCACAGAGTAGTGCAAACAAATCCTAGTTAGGCTTAGTTAAGACCTAGTTCATACCCAGTTAATAGCTAGAGTTACAGCCAACGTTAATAAGAGACCATTAAAATGAAAAAATTTTCTTTTCCAACTTCCCTAGTAATAGCATTAATTCTATCCTGGTCGCTTAGTAGTCAAGCACAAGAAAAAGTCAAAAAAGCAGATGATGTCTTAAAAATAGCTTTTGCTCAGGTTAACCAGACAAGCATCGCTGAAGTGCAGTTAAAAGAATTTATTGCCCAACAAAAACGTGGCAGCTTTTATCACGGTAAACCGCCCGAAGGCAGTGAAGCAGATTTTATTAAAGAAACTGAAGCCTTATTGATTGAGCAGTTTCTATTGGCACAGGCAGCTAGAAAAGTTGGTTTAACAGCGAGTAAAGAATCTATCGAACAACAGGTGTTGGCATATGATCAGCAATTTGAAAGTAGTGAGCAATGGCAGGCTATACGGGAAAATTATTTACCCTTGTATCAACAATTATTGGAAGTTAAAGATTTAGCCAAACAATATCAAGCATTTATTAAAAACTCGGTCAGCTTATCGACTGAGCAAGTTCAAAATTACTACCGTAGCAATGCTGATAAGTTTACCCAACCACCACAAAATCAAGTTGGCATTATTCTTATTAGCGTTTCGCCTAGTGCTGGCGGCTTTGTCTGGCAAGCTGTTGAAGAGCAGATTGCTAATATTCATGGCAAATTACTCAAGGGGGCAGATTTTTCTGAGTTAGCGCAGTTGCATTCCACCGATGTTACAGCCGATCAAGGCGGCGACATGGGTTTTGCTCATGAAGGCATGATTGCTAAAAAAGTCGAAACTTTATTGGTTGAACTAAGCCCTGGCGATATTACTGAGCCCGTTATTTTACTTGAAGGCATTGCTATTTTTAAATTAATTGATAGAAAACCAGCGATCAATCACGATTTTAGTGAAGTTAAAGAGAGAGCTAATGCATTGGCGTTAAACGATGCTAAAACGCAAATTTGGCAAGAAACGCTGACTAAATTGAAAAACAAGGCAGTAATTAATGTGCATAAAAGCAATGTCGAACCCGGTTAAGCATTGCTAATTTGCCTTGCTAATTTACCTTGCTAATTTACCTTGCTAATTTGATTTTTTGAGTTGTGCTTTGAAGTCCTTTTCATCTGTAAAGCTAATGTTTGTCATCCTTTGTTTGTTGGTGTTGTTAACTCCCCAACAAGCAAGGGC
>PJEL010000492.1_pt1 | contig 46210 bp, 74 predicted proteins | sample 1853271 | NCBI WGS metagenome assembly PJEL01 (sample SAMN08108733, study PRJNA415343) | Invertebrate metagenome, whole genome shotgun sequencing project. | host: Globobulimina | place: Sweden: Gullmar Fjord | collected 2015-08
AGGGTCCGGGCCAGAGTCGCTTAGAACGGCTCTATGGCCGTCTGAGGGCACACCCAAAAAGAACCATGTCAAAATAACCACAATACTCAAAAACTTGCATTCCGACGTGGAAACTGTATAGTGGTGCTGGAGGTCAGATGCCCCAATCAGCCCAAAGGCCCTGCAAAGGCATAGGCTGCCCCAACCTGGTCAAGGTCGGCGGCAAGGAATCCTACTGTCCCAAGTGCAAGGACAGACAGCCCATGACACCTTGCCGAAACTCCGTCCGCAAGAAGTGCCCTAACCTTGTCAAGCCGCCGTACCGATATTGTGATGCGTGCCATGCAGCCTGGCAGAAGACTGCCGCTTACATGGAGAGACGCAGGCTAACGGATGAGCGCAGAGGCTCAGGCCACAAGCGAGGGTACGGTGTCAGGTGGCGCATCCAGCGCAAGCACAAGCTCTCGATGAACCCTTTGTGCCAAGAATGTGAGCGTGTGGGCATCCTCGTGCCGGCCAGAGAGGTTCACCACATTGATGGCTCCACCCGCTCGCACGGCTACAGCAACCTGATGTCCGTCTGTATCGCATGTCACCACAAACTGGATGCTGAAAGGAGGCGAGGATGAACGCTCACCAAGCAGCAATCGACAGGCTCACGCATGAAATCAAGAAGACACAGGTCAATCTGATGGCCACTGGCAAACAGGTGCAAGGCATGGAAGGGTCAATGGATGCCTACAAACGCAGCATGGAAGATGACCAGGTGTTCATTAGCCAGTGCCGAAAGAGTATCAGGGTTCTACAGGAGGTGAAGGATGGGCCATGTGGGGACGCTGCATGTGACGATCAACGGCAGGCCGAAGCATGCGAGAACGCTTCTGAAGATACGGGAGGAAATACAGGATCGTCGGGTGGAGTCGAAGCGTCACAGAAAAATGGCAGAGGCAAGTCTGGACATGGCAAAGGACAGCGACATGGCAATCACCGAGCTTGAAGCCACGCTCAAGCTGCTTGAGGAGGATGCGTGATGGACTACTGTGCGTTGGTGTCTAGTTTTGACTGGCTAATCAGTTGTGCTCCACACCGGATTGAGATTGTAACTTACGGCAAGGTCAACAACGAAATCTGGTGTGGTCAAAAGTTGCTTGGCAGGGGTGTATTTCTGCGTGATGCGATTGCCGAGGCCGTCAAGCATGTCAACGATGACGGCTGGATTGATGACGAGGAGGATGCGTAGTGCCCCGTCCACGTAAAGACCCACGCAAGGAGGCTCTCCAGGGCAATCCAGGCAGACGCAAGAACCTGCCCCCACGTGCCAAGCTCGGCAAGATTGCGCCTACCATGCCGGACTACCTGAACGCGAGTGCGCAGAAGGTGTGGCAAAAGATTGTCCCTGACATGGAGCGCCTTGAGATACTTGACCGCATCGACGAGGACATCCTTGCTCACTACTGCTCCGCACAAGCGAAGTACCTCATGGCTGACAGCAGGCTTAGCAGCGCAGAGGACTTCCGTGTGGACAGTAACCGCGGCGAGGTAATGCTGAGTCAGTGGTATAAGATATACGACAAGGAAGCATCCCGCGTGGAGCGGCTTGCAGACAAGCTTGGACTTACCCCAAGCTCACGTAGGCGCATGGAGCTTGCGTTCAAGGAGGAGACCAAGAAAGACCCGTATGAGGCGTTTCTGTCTGGTGAGGATGGAGGTGAGTGATGCTCGACATGGGGCCGATTGAGGAGAGGTTGGGTGCACTAAGAAGTAGGCCATGGCAGTTTCGTTCTGCGTACATTGAATGCACTGACAATCAGGGCGATGACCAAGTTCTGATGCGTGTCGAGGAAGAATATGGTGACGCCATAGACCTCGCCTTCATCGCCCACGCACCAGAAGACATCGAAGCTCTTGTGGCTGAGGTGAAGAAGTTGCGTACATTGATTTGGACTATTTACAGCAAAAACTCTATATTATTTGGTAAGCCAACGCAGTCAGACAAGGTGCCCGTTGGAATCCTGAATACAGGAGCAACAACAAGCAACCCATGCACGCAGCAGAACAATACATAGCCGACGTCCTAAGCGGCAAACAGATAGTCGGCATCCATGTAAGGCGTGCAGTAGAACGGCACGTCAACGACCTTGAAAGGTCTGAGTCTGACCCTGACTATCCGTTCTACTTCAGCAAGAAGAAAGCCTTGCGGCGTCTGCGGTTCAACTCATTCTGCCTGCACTCAAAAGGCAAGTGGGCTGGCACACCATTCGTAGCCGAGCCTTGGCAGGCATTCATTGCATGGTGCGGTTACGGCTGGCTACGCAAAGAGGATGACTGCCGGCGCTTCACTGTCTGGTATATCCAAGTAGCTCGCAAGAACGGCAAGACGTTCATGGGTGCGACAGATGGCGTCTACATGCTAGATGGTGACGGGGAAAACGGAGCGGACTGTTTCACCGTAGCCACCAAGCGTGACCAGGCTCTGCTCAGTCACAACGAAGCCACGAGGATGATAAAGAAGTCGCCAGCCCTTGCCAAGCGGATTGAGATACACAAGCACTCCCTGTCGGTCGAGGCTACTGAATCTACCTTCACGCCGCTTGGGTCGAATGAAGATTCGATGGACGGCTTGTCAGTTCACTTTGCGCTATGTGACGAGCTTCACGCCTGGAAGAAAGCACTGCTCTGGGAGGTCATCACCACAGCCACGGGTGCTCGTGACAACCCAATCATCATGGCCATCACCACGCCTGGCTTTGACCATGCGACCATCTGCCACGACAACTATGACTATGCCAAGCGCATCATCGACCCTGACTCACCCGTTGAGGATGACGAGTGGTTCGCCTTCATAGCCGAGGTCGATGACGATGACGACCCGTTCGATGAATCCTGCTGGATAAAGGGCAACCCCAACCTCGGGGTCTCGGTGTCCATGAGGGATATGCGGCGTGAGGCCAAGCGTGCCAAGGCACAGCCGAGCAGGCTGAATGCCTTCAGGCGCCTGAAGCTCGGTCAGTGGACAGAGAGCGAGGAGCAGTGGCTACCGATGAACCGGTGGACGGCGTGTCAGTCCGCGGTAGATGAGGATGAACTGGCCGGCAAGGATTGCTATGCGGGTCTTGACCTTGCCACGGTCAGGGATATGAATGCCTTCAGCCTGGTGTTCCCAGCCGACCAGACCAAGAGCGGACGCCGTGAGCAAATCATCAGGTACTGGGTGCCTGAAGGTAGCCTGCTGGAGCAGCAGAAGCGGACATCCTCATACAGCGGCTGGATAGATGAAGGCTGGATAACCGTAACTCCAGGTGACGTAGCCAATTACAACCAGATACAGGCTGACATTGAGGCTCTGTGCGAGCGGTACCACGTCATTGAGATTGCCTTTGACCCGTACAACTCGACACAGATAGTTCAGAACCTGATAGACGCTGGCCTCAACATGGTGCTGTTTCGTCAAGGCTACCTCACGATGTCACCAGCCTGTAAAGAGTTCGAGCGCAGCATCTTGACAGGTGAGATCAACCCTGGGTTGTCACCAGTGCTCAAGTGGAATGGTGAGTGTGCGGTCATCAAGCGTGACCCGAGCGACAACATCAAGATAGACCGAGATGCATCCACGCGATATGGCAAGGTCGATGGCCTTGTGGCCATGATAATGGCGCATCACCGGGCAGTGCTGCATGAGACGGCAGAGCCTGAACCTGTACCGAGAGTGAGGGTTATCTGATGGAATACATCCCAGGCTCAGGATGGACACCCATCCCAAGCACAATCACCACATCCAAGTGCATGTGGATGGACGGATATGCAGACGACGGCCCCATAGGAGCCAATGGCTGGCCGGCAATGCCGATGCACTGTAAGGATAAGGCCACATGGATGACGTGCGGTGGCAAGCCTGAGAAGGTCGTTGCCACGGTCTGTCGTCCGCGGACCTACTGTACCCGGCATGCTGGGATTCTGAAGGGGCGGTCCAAGAAGGCTGGGTGTGTTAGGGGTGTTGAGCAAAGGGGGACAAGATGACGGCCAAGAAAACTGCCAAGATCCTGCTAACTACGTTTGAGTTCAAGGATTCGGACGGTCACGTTATCCGCCTGAATGAGGATCGGGCCAGAGAATTGTATGCTGAACTCGGGAAGCTGTTTGCTGAGAGTGAGCCCGCGTATATTCCTCCGGTGATTCCTGTCATAATCGACAGGCCGTGGCATAAGCCATGGTACGAACCATTCAACCCGCCGTACACGGTGACATGGGGGTCTTCTATCATCGACAAACCGGAAACGATCCGAGGTTGACACCCACGCAAAAGTCGGTCACAATGATACTTAGAGGTGGCTTACATGGGCAACGGAATGCACCACACGGCCCACCTTGATTTTGAGGACATCACGGGCATGGAGACCGTCCAGCGAGACTGGAATTGCAGGGTCGCCAGGCGTGAGTTCTACCGCGAGCTTGAGGAGCCAGGGGCCACGTCGTTAGTGGTATTTGGGCCGTGTGATTTGACAGAAAGTAGATACTACGAGACGCGGGTATCGAGAGACATCCCGATACCACGCATCAGGGTTATCTGACACTCCTAAATCTAGCTGGAGCAACTGGTTAGGATTTACTGAGTGCTTGACAGGCTGGTAACAGTCGTCAACAGAAAGATACGCGCTTACTACGAATCCCGAGCTACGCCCGCTGACGACGATGACTTTTGGTATACTGCAATCGGTGCCATGCGCAAAGCCGCGGCTGGCATTGTCGTCACTGGTGAATCTGCCATGGAGTGCTCTGTTTTCAGGGCATCCGTGCAAGGCATAGCAGACGACCTATCGACTATCCCGCTTCCAGTCCTGCGTGACGGCGGCAAGGTGCCAGACAGGGCTACCGATCACCCAGCTTATGACATCCTCAACTTTGCGATGAACCCCGAGATGAACGCCACCGATGGGCGCTCTCTCTGGCAGACACATAAGTATCAGTATGGCGAGGCGTTCAGCTGGATTGAGCGCAACGGCAACTCATCCATGACGCCTATCACGGCACTCTGGCCGATGCACCCGCTGGAAGTGACAATTGAGCGTGACAGGCCATCGGGGATACTCTTCTACCGTTGGACTCCGCAGGGCTCGCCAGCCAGGAACTTCCGGCCCAAGGATGTCATCCACGTAAAGGACTTGACCGAGAACGGCATAGTCGGGCGCAAGCTAACCCAAGACGGCAAGGATAGCATCGCGCTTGCCATCGCAGCCGAACGCTTCGCTGGCTACTTCTTTGGCCAAGGCGCCAACATCGGCAACACAATCGAGACTGAAGGTACGCTCGGTGATGACATGTACGAGCGCATGAAGTCTCAGCTGAAGAAACGCAGTGGCATTGATGGCGCTCACCGCCCGATGGTTCTTGAGGGTGGCGCCAAACTCATAAAGTCCATCATCGACCCACGCCAGGCACAGGTTATGGAGCTTGCACGCTATGCCGGTGAGCAGGTGATGAGGTTGTTTGCCATCCAGCCCACCATGGTTCAGGACAATGAACGCAGTACATTCAGTAACGCCAGTATGCAGACCCTGAACCATGTCAAATACACCCTGATGCGCCCTGGCAATCGCCTTGAGGCAGAGCTTGACCTCAAGTTGTTTACTCCGATGGAACGTGCAGCCGGCCTATCCGTCAAGCACAACTTCAATGCCATTCTCCGCGGGGATGTTGAAGCCCGCGGCACTTGGTACAAGGTGATGACGGCTGCCGGAATCATGACGCGCAACGAGGCGAGACTGAAAGAAGACATGGAGCCGGTTGAGAACGGGGATGAGGTCTTTGTGCCGGTCAACTCAACGCCGCTCTCAAGAGCGTTTGAAGACCCAATCCAAGAACCCACGGACGCTGACCCAGGCAATGACGGAGGCGATAATGAGCCCAATGAGTGACTTGAGGGTATGGACGCCGCCGGAGCCGAACATTGAGCGTCGGTGGGTGAAGACTCCGATGAGGGTAGTGCTGCGCAACTGGACCAAAGAGGAGCGTGATACTGGAGGGGTTACCGTGCTGGACGGCATTTCGTTCACGCACGATAAGTATATCCTGAAGTCATGGTTCGGTGACTTTGAGGAGCGCATTGCTCCCGGTGCAGCCAAGAAGACACTTGCCGAGAAGGCGGACGTGCGCTCGCTGTTCAACCACGACCCGAACATTGTCTTGGGCCGCACGACCAATGGAACGCTGGAGCTTGCGGAAGTCAAAGAAGGATTGCACTCGGTCACGATACCCGACATGGAAAACACCAACTCCGCGAATGTTGTCCGCATGATTCAACGCGGGGATGTTGACCAGATGTCTTTCGCCATGCGGGTAATCAAAGAACAGTGGACATTCTATGACGACGATGACGACCGGCTGGACTTCAGGGAGATCCAAGAGCTTGAGTTGTTTGATACTTCACCGGTTACCTATCCAGCCAACCCAGATACGTCTATCACGGTTGGCGAACGCTCAATGCAGAATGTTGCACGCATCGCAGCAGAGGGCTCAAAGAAAGCACAGAGGATGATTGACCGTTGGACCCAGCGGTTTGACATACAACCCGGCAAGCCGGGACAGGAAAACCACTCAGTAGAGCCGGTCATCGACCACTCTCCTGAGCCGGAGCCGTCTCACTCGCCAGAGGAAGAACGCAGTGGCTATCCGGTCAGTGTAATGAAACTGAGGCTGGCCATTGCAGAGAGAGAAGGTCTCCGAAAGTAAGGGGGAAAGATGCTAACTGCCATCGAATTGCGGCAGGAGGCGGGTAAGTTCCTGGAACAAGCCAAGGCACTTGCTGATGCTGCCGAAATCAGGGGAGATGGGCTGACGGACGACGAGGCTACCAAGTCCGGTGAACTCATCGAAAGTCACGACAAGAACCTCAAAAGAGCCGAACTCATGGAAGGGCTCGAACAGCGCCAGACGGCGGCGCTTGGTGTTGAGCCGAACCCGATTGCTCAGACGCCGATCACACAACCGGCGGAGGAGAGGGTCGTCTATCCGTTAGGCGAAGAGATTCAGGCACTTGCGCTTGCTGCTGGGTATAGTGAACTCCGCGGCAAGGTGCATCAGCGCATTGAGCGCAGGTCGGATGCTCTGCCCAAGAACAGAGAGTTTACTGAACTTCGCTTCAGGCCGACCGGTGGCATTGAGAAGCGTGCGCCAAGCGGTATGAGTGAAGGCATCGCCGCAGACGGTGGGTTCTTTGTCGGTACCGACTCAGGCCCCGGCCTTCTGACGAACACCTTTGAGACAGCCCTCCTGCCGGCCAGAGCACGGAATGTCCCGATCTCTGCTGGCTCGAACGGCGTCAAGTTCAACGGCATAAACGAGACTTCCAGAGCTGATGGCTCACGTGGAGGTGGAATCCTTTCGTACTGGGAGGCAGAGGCAGCCCAGAAAACAAAGTCGAAGCCTGAGTTCCGTCAGATTGAGTTGAACCTCAAGAAGTTGATTGGGCTTACGTGGTTGACGGACGAACTGATGCAGGATGCTTCTGCATTGGAGGCTATCGTCAGGCAGGGCTTCATCGACGAGTTCGGTTTCAAGGTTGATGATGGGATGATCAACGGACTCGGTGGCGGGATGCCTCTTGGTATCCTGAACTCCGGTGCGTTGGTCACGGTTACTCCGGAAGTCGGACAGCCGATCACAACTCTCGTCGCCGAGAACGTCGAGAAGATGTATTCGCGTCTGTTCCCAAGCTCCATCTCGAATGCCGTCTGGCATATCAACCAGTCCCTGTGGCCGCAGATTTTCTCGTTCTCCCACGCGGTCGGAACCGGTGGCGCTCCGATGTTCATTCCTGCTGGCGGTCTCACTGATACCCCCGCAGGTACGCTCCTCGGACGCCCGATCATCCCTATCGAGCAGTGCCAGGCATTAGGCACCAAGGGTGACATCTACTTGTGCGACTGGTCGCACTACTACCTCGCCACAAAGGGCGGGATTCAGTCTGACTCAAGTATTCACCTCAGGTTCGACTACGATGAGACTGCAATTCGCTGGGTGCTTCGTCTCGACGGACAGCCCGACGCAGTTTTACCGGTCACTCCATATCTGGGCGGCGCTGGCGCAACCCAGTCGGCGTTCATCACCCTAGACGGCAGGCCGTAAGCAGGAAGGAGGAAAGCAATGAGTTTGGTTACACTACCTCAAGAATTCAAGATTGTTGACGGGATCACCTACTTGACGACCAATGGCGCGAAGGTTGGTGATTACGTCTGTCTGAAGAATTACCACTACTGCTGGGTTATCTTCAAGTTCCTGCACACTAACGGCGCTGCGACGACTTGCGGCATCAACCGTGCAACCGCTGTTGCGCCTACCGGTGCGACCGCCATGACCGAGGTTGCGCCTATCTGGGTGAATCTCTCGACTGGCGTGACCGACACACTGGTCAAGCAGACGGACGCTGCGACCTACGTTGTTGCCGGAACTACCACGGTCAACAAGATGGTGGTCTTCGGTATCGACCCGCGGGCGCTTGCAGCAACCTTTGACTGCATCGCTGCGACAACTACGTCCAATGGACAGGCTGGCGACTTTGTTGGCGTCACCTACCTATTGCAGGCACGCTATCCGCAGGGGACACCTCCTTCGGCGATCCTTGACTAGCTAACCGGCGGGTGGGGAGCTCCGGCTCCCCGCCGGCCAACCTTGAGGAACAGATGGCATATCCGCAGACACTACCGCAGACGCACAAGATCGTGACAGGCCATCAGCCTGTTACGTCTAACGGCGGTGTGATATGCCTCTGGATGTCAATGAAGTGGATACACAAGCTCTGGATACACATCCAGATTCACAATGCAGGCTTGACTCATGGCACGTTGCTAACTGTCAATCAGGCAACCAATGTTGCCGGTGCGGGCTCCAAGCCGATTACCAGGGTGGTGCCGATCTGGTACAACACTCATACAATCGCATCCGACGTGCTGGTACGGCAACCGGATGCAGTCAACTTCCAGATTGATGCAGACAACGACCCGAAACTGGTCATCTTCGAGATAGATCCGTGCGGGCTTGATCTTGCTTCTGGATTTGATTGCGTTGGTCTCACAATTGAGAACACGAAACATGCGAGTAACTTGGTGTCAGTTCTCTACGTCGGTGCGAGCAGAGCCAAGCAAGAGTTGATTCCATCGGCAGTAGTGAACTAAACGAAGGGGAGAGAAACAATGAGTATGCGCGGACTAATGCGCGGCGCGGCTATCGCGGTACTGGCAGGGCTGGTGCTTGGCGTGGGGTCCGCGTTTGCTGACATTGCTAACATGCGGACGACTTGGGAGAACGGTAATCTGTACTCTTGGGATGTGAAGACATCACGGCTGGTCTATAAGGGACCATGGCTTGCGCCGGTATCCTACTACGATGACTTTCTGGGCGCGGTTCCAGTCGGGGCCACTGCAAACGATACGAAAAATGGATGGGGTATTGTCGATGTTGGGGCGGCTGCGTCTGTAAGCACCGTCCGCCAGCCGAATGGTGTTGTCCGGCTTGCTCTGGCAATAACCAACGAGGCGGAAGATGCGGTACTGTATTGGGCTGACCAGTGCGCGGTCGATGTTGACCAGGGTGCAATCATCGAGTTCTATGCCGGCCTGTCTACTCTGCCAACAAGTACGGGAACGTCAATCGTAATGGGCATAGCTGGACTTCACAACCTCGACAAAGACACGATGACCGAGGGCGCATGGTTCCGCCTACAGGGAACAGCCGCGCTTTTGGTTGAGAGCGACGACACCACGAACAACAATGACGATATTGCAACCGGGGTGACCGTGGTGGCCGGAACGTATTATTTGTTCAAGATTGATTTCACAATGCTCACCGACGTTAAGTTCTACGTCAACAATGTTCAGGTTGGCACCGCAACCACATTCGACATGAGCAACCTGTCGGCAACCGAGGCTGTGATGCAGCCCTATTTCAGTCTGGACAAACCGTCTGGAACGGGAGATCCGCATCTCGACATGGATTGGATTCGTGTCACCAGTGACCGCCAGTAAGGAGGACGCCATGAAAAGGATACTCCTTGCGCTTGGGGTGCTGGTTTGTATGGCAGGGCCTGCGCATGCAGCCACAGCCACGGCAACGGAGACCGCATACCCTCTTTTGGGCATCTGGGAAGTTGCATTTGAGTGGATGGCTACACCGGGGGGTGTGGCAGCCGGGACGACAACGCTCAGTTACACCGGGAAGATTGCAGCGTTCTACGCCGACCACAAGATTGGTGCTAGTGCCCCGGCTAGTAAATACGATGTTGCGGTGCGTGACACACGCGGCGTTGATGTTGCTGGCGGTATGGGTATGGATCTGGACGTTGGCAAGTTCACTACTGCATCTGACGGGGATGTATCTATTGGCGTTCCAGGTTTCGCGTTAGGTACCCCGCTTTCTCTTGAGGTAGACAACGCTGGAGCATCAGGCGCTGGCACTGTCTTTATCTGGGTGTATCAGAGGTGATGGTGTTCGTCCGAGTAATAAAGAAGCGTGAAGGGCTCCCGCCGCCCGGCACTATCATGTCAGTGTCAGCCAAGCGGGCCAAGAAGCTCTCCAATCGAGGGTGGGTGGTGGCACACGTTGCAGGGAAGTCTACGGCAATGGTGACACCATCTCGTAATTGTGCTGTCACCCACCCAGGAGCCAGACGATGCCAGACTACACGGTAGCACAGTCAGTCGCTCCAGCACTTGAGCCGGTCACGGTTGCCGAGTTTCGTCGTCACGCCCACATCGAAATAGATGAAACGGCGATAACCTTTACAGACCTCGCCTCTACATTGGCGTCTGGCTTCCTAACTGTAACATCCGTGGCCGGCGGATTCACGGACACAGCAGATGAAGAACTTGTCATCACAGCAGGCACGAACTTTACGCCGGGCAGGTATTCAATCAGTGCGGTTACGGATACCAATACCATTACGGTGGCTTCGGCGTGTGGCGCGGCTGTCAATGCGTCCGCTGGCGTCGGCTATGTCCCGACGGAGGTTGACGAACTTACCTCAATCGTCCTCGGGGCAAGAGAGCACCTTGAGCGAATCGCCAAGCGGAGCTTCATCACGCAAACCTGGGTGATGAGGATGCGCTCATTCCCATCGTGGTCGCTTGAGATACCCATGCCGCCACTTATTGGCATTACGTCCATTGCTTACACCGATACCAGTGGTGCCGCTCAAACGCTCACCGAGGGCACTGACTTCGTAGTGGACATCTACAACGTCAAAGGGCGCATAGAGCCTGCCTACGGGCAGACCTGGCCCGCGGTAAGGGATGTACCCAACAGCGTGGTTATCACATTCACGGCAGGCTATGGGGCTGCTGCGAGCGACGTACCGGAGGACCTGAAGCGGTCCATCAAGTTGTTGGCTGGCACGATGTATAATACGCGAGAGTCGAGCGGCGTTTTGCCGTCTAGGTCCGAGGTGGCAATTCTTGGTGGAGATGTCACGGTGCAGCGCTTGATGGCACCTTTCATGGTGAGGTCGCTTTGACCGTCAGAGGCGGTGAGACCAATAAGCGTGTTCGCGTGGAGCGGTACACGACGACAAGAGACGCCTCGGGTGAGGAGATAGAGTCGTGGTCAACTTGGAAGGTCAGATGGGCTTCTATAGACCCATTGAGCGGCACCAAAAGACTATTGGCGCAACAGGTGCAGCCAAATGTATCGTACGAGGTCGGTATGCGGTATCTAGACGGCATTACGCCAAAGGACAGGATTAGCTACCGGGGTCTCATTTTGGAGATTATCTCCATAATCGACAGCATCGAGGGCCATCGTTCAATGACGCTAATGTGTAGGGAGTGGGTAAAAGATGCCTGATGGCGTTACAGTCACACTTGAGGGCAATCAGGTTATTGCTGAATATCTCAAGGAGATTGGTGACGACTTTGCATTCAAGAAGATGCGGAGTGCCTTGCGCAAGGGCGCCAATATCGTCAAGGATGCTGTCAAGGCTCGCGCACCTGAATCAAAATATGGTCACACCGGCAAATACATCCACGCTGCTGGAAACCTCAAGGCTGCAATTGAGGTGAAGTCTGCACGCTCTCGTGCAAAAGACTTTGTGGTTGTCCATATCGGCATCTCATCCGGCAAGTCATCAAAGTATGACGCCTACTACGCCCGGTGGGTTGAGTTCGGCAAGTTCAACCAGTCTGCCAAGCCGTTCATGCGTCCTGCGCTGGAGTCGAGTAGTGGTGAGGTTGATGCCAGAGTGAGCAAGTTCTTGCGCAATTCGCTCAAGCGGTACAAGACCAAACAGACGAAGGGCAAGAAGTAAGTGGCGACGATGAGCGATGTCATAAATACCAGGCTGCTTGCAGTTGCTGGCGTGACTGCAATTGTCGGCGTTGGTGCGGCGGCTCGGATATACCCGGTGGAGATTGCACAGGGCGCTATCTTGCCGGCCATTACATATCAGCGCATCACCGGCCCGAAAATATCTGCCATGGGCGCTGATACAGGGCTGACACGCCCGCTGTTTCAGGTTGACTGCTGGGCTGAGACGTACAGAGAGGCTGACGACTTGGCTGAGGCTGTGCGGGCTGCATTGCAGCGTTGGAAGGATACCGTGCTTGGTATAGTCGTCCAGCAGACAACGCTCGAAAACATGACCGACCTGCACGAGGACGAGGACGATACGCATAGAGTGAGCATGGATTTCCGCTTCTCACACTTGGAGGCATGATGGACTGCACATCACTCGGCAAAAAGTTTCTGGCGCTGTCGGCATGCTGTGAGGCTATTGCCCAGGAGTTTTTTGACGCTGCCGTTGAGGGCGATGAAGACGAGGCTAGTGATGGCTGTCAGCATCCAACAGAATACCGTGTGCCGCTTAGAGGCAATGGCAGGACAGGGTTTGCGTGCCGTGCGTGTGGCGTGGCTGTGTATGACGTGACGATAGATCGGAGGAGCTGAGATGGCTACGTTCGTTCACGATAATGCACGCATTCTGGTCAATGCGCAGGATATAAGTGGTGACTCCAACCACTATGAGATTGTGCCGTCTGTCGAGATAAAAGATGTGAGCACATTCGGCACATCTTGGATAAAGCGCCTTGGTGGTTCAGGGTCTCACAAGCTAACCGCCAGTGGGTTCCTGAACAATACTCCCGCCACACTGTTCACCGATCTTGTGACGGACGACCCATGGACTACAGTCACCAGCGTAGCGGCTGGGTTTACTGCCGAGATGGTAGGCAGCACGCTCACCATTACTGGTGGGCACGCCAACATCAATGCTGGCGACTACACGATAAAGTCATTCACTGCCGCGGACACCATTGTCATGGCAAGTGCAATTGGTGATACAGGAGCGGTTGCTACCGGCGCTGGGTATGTCCGTGGCGAAAAGAATCTGCAAGCCATAGTCGGGACGGATGAAAACGAGATAACCATCATCCCCGAGGGGTTCACTGCTGGCAATGAAGCTCTGTTTGGCCAAATGACCATTGGCGAGTATTCCTTGAGCGGCGCGTTTGGCGATGTTGCTCCATGGAATCTGACAGCAGAAGGCGACAATGAGTTTGTCGGTGGTATCTTACTGGAAGAGGCTACCAAGCATGCAAGGGTGAACACAACCAGTGCTGCACAGGTTATAGCTGGTGGTGTGCCGACAGGGTATGTTTTGTGGGGTATGCTTCATGTGCTGAACCTAACCGGGAACACTCCGACGCTGGACGTAATTATCCAGAGCGATGACGGCATTGGTGGTACATGGGTTCCTAGAATCACGTTTACCCAGGCAGTTGCACGGACACAGCAGATGGCATCTGATGCCACGGTTGACACCGTAGACACTAATTTCAGAGTAAGCGTTACTGTCGGCGGCGCTGACGACGTTGCCATAGATGCTCACTATGTGTGTTCAGTTGGAATCGCTCTTGTATAGGAGGAAAGGAAGATGGCTGCATTTGTCAATGATGATGTATGGTTTTCTGTAGACGATGGGGCCGTTCGTGACCTGTCTGACTACATCAAGAGTGGACAACTCACTCTGAACAATGAAATCGTGGATGTATCCGTCATGGGTACCTCGTGGATGCAACGCCTTGGCGGTGTCGGTGACTGGAAGATTGAGCTTGAGTTTATCGCGGATTATGCGGCGAACCTTACGTGGATCACACTGTATGCGGTCCTCGGCACTGTCAGTGACGTTGTTTTCCTTCCGAACGGTGCTGCTGCCGGTGCAGCCAATCCCAAGTTCAGCGGCGGTGCGATACTCGGCGAGATTCCAGTTGGCGGTAACTTCGGAGAAGTCGCCACGTTCAATGTTACGTTCGAGGGATCGGGTGTGCTTACCGTAGCCTACGCATAAACCTAAACGGAGGAGCAAATGACCCTAAAGGAGCGTTTTGTATCAAAGCTTGTTCTCAAGGAGAAAGAAGAGTTTATCGAAGAGTTGGGCGAGGCAGTCTTGCTCAGAGAGCCTGACGGCGAAGGACGCGCCACGATGCTTGAGATCATTGGTGCGGGCGGAGTCGATAAAGGCACTGAGCAGATTGCCGCGGTCACTCGGCACGCTGGTAAATTGCTGCAACCTTGCATCCTCGATCCTGAGACAAAAGAGCCCCTGTTCACCAAGGATGAATGCGCCGAACTAGGCGCGTGCAATCCGGGTGTGTTGCAGGAGCTGTTCTTGATTGTCGTCGGGCTTGCAGGTCTCACCACGGAGGCGGAAACGGAGGTAAAAACCGACTGATACGCAGCCGCGAGCGGCAGTTTTACTTCATTCTGGCAGAGAAACTAGGCTGCACAGTCGGTGAACTGCTGCGGCGTATCAGTAGCAGCGAACTCACCGAGTGGGCAGCCTTTTTTGAACTCCGTGCGTTGCAGGAGAATAAGAAGTAATGGGTAGTATCGGGACACTCTGGGTCAATCTTTCTGCGAACACAAAAGAGTTCCGCAAGAAGATGAGCCAGGCCGAGCGCACGATGCGGCGCAGCGGCCAAAAGATGAAGCGTGTTGGCAAGGACCTGACGCTTGGCCTGTCGCTACCCTTGATTGGTGTTGGCGCTGCTGCATTCAAAGCCGCTTCAGATTTCGAGAGTGCCTTTGCTGGTGTCGAGAAGACCGTTGAGGGGACCGTTGAGCAGCTTGACATGTTGCGCCAGGGCATCCTCGACATGTCAAAAGACATCCCGGCGAGTACAACTGAGATTGCGCGGGTAGCTGAGGCTGCCGGTCAATTAGGTATTGCGACAGATGACATCCTATCGTTTACCGAAACGATGATTGGTTTGGGCGTGGCAACAAACCTCTCATCCGACGAGGCGGCCACGGCCCTGGCAAGACTTGCCAATATCACCAAGATGCCACAAGATCAGTTTGACAGGCTTGGGTCAACAGTCGTGGCCTTGGGTAATAACCTCGCAACAACAGAAGCAGAGATTGTTGAGATGGGCCTGCGCTTGTCTGGTGCGGGCAGCACGATTGGCTTGACTGAATCACAGATCCTCTCCTTTGCTGGTGCGCTTTCTAGTCTTGGCATCAAGGCCGAGGCTGGAGGTTCTGCATTCAGCAAGGTCATGCTCGACATGGCCAAGGCTGTTGCAATGGGCGGCGGGAATCTTGAACTGTTTGCCAGTGGAGCAGGTCAGTCAGTTGAGAGCTTTGCAAATCTGTTCAGGGAAGATGCAGCCGGCGCGGTCGTGGCTTTTGTCGAGGGGCTTGGTCAGTTAGATGACAAGACTCTATTCACTACGCTGGATGACCTTAAATTGTCTGGCATCCGTGTCAGAGATACCCTGCTTCGTACATCTGGTGCAGTTGACTTAGTGAAAGAAAGCCTAGCGCTTGGAGCAAAGGCATGGGAAGAGAACTCTGCACTCAACGAGGAGACCGCCAAGCGGTATGCAACAACCGAAAGCCAACTGAAGATACTTAAGAACCAAATGAACGCGATTGCGATTACATTGGGCAAAGCCCTTATCCCTGCTGTCATGTCGTTTCTTGAGGCTATCCAGCCACTGCTTGACGGAATCGGGAAAATGGCAGAAGGGTTTGCCAATCTCCACCCGGTTGCACAAAGGATAATCATAGGCTTTGCTGCTCTGCTTGCGGCCATTGGCCCGGTTGTATGGGCTATCGGGCAGGCCAAGCTTGTGATTGCAGTCTTGATACCGATCATTGCCAAGCTTGGGCCTGTTTTAGCCAAACTGCCCGCCATAATAACCGCAGTCAAGGCCGCATTCATGTTGCTTGGATGGGCTGGTACTGGCGTGATTGGTCTTGTCATTCTAGGCATTACTGGTGTGATATTGGCCTGGAAGAACTGGGACAAGATTACGGCGTTTGTCAAGAAGGTATACACAGCAGCGAAGGAGTGGTTGCAAGAAAAACTTCTCGCAGTGTTCGACAAGGTTGGCGAGGGAGTCGAGAAGGTCAAAGGCTTCTTCAAGGACATGTGGAAGAAGGTTGTCGGCGAATCGTATGTGCCTGACATGGTGCGAGGCATCGGCGAATGGATGAAGAAGCTAGACGACAACATGGTAAGGCCGGTCGAGCGGTTCACCGATGCAGTTGCAAATAGCTTTGCTGATATGGCGCTGGGTGTTGAGACGAGCTTTACAGACATGGTGAACTCCATTATCCGGGACATGCTAAGGCTCGGCATAAGGAATGCGCTAGGCGACATCTTTTCATCGTTCAGCAGAAACCCGGTAGCATCCATAAACGACGGCATCGTGGCTCCAATTGGCGGCGGAGGTGTCGGCAATGCGTTTACCGCTGGCCGTGGCGGCGGAGTCAAGGTCATAGTCAACAACACAAACGGCTCCGCCATAGACGTAAAAGGCAAAGGCACAGCACAAGACCCAATCGAGATAGTAGTCGGTGCGGTAAAAGAAGCCGCTGGCATTGGAGCATTAGACGGCATGATGGCGGCTAACTGGAACGTGCATCGTCAGGCGGTTGGCAGATGAGCCTTGTTATATGGCCGGTGGCAGAGGACTTCCCGCAGTACCCGTTGCGTGCCGGGTATAGGGAGATCCCGCCATCGGTCGTTGAGCGTACACCCATGGACACAGGACCTGACAAGGTAGCGGTTGTGTCTACCGCGGGCTGGAGGCGCTTCAGTTGCTCATATTACTTCGACACCCAAGCACAGCAGAACATCTTCCAAGACTTCTGGATAGATGATGTCCGTGGTGGGCAGGATAGCTTCACATGGACACACCCACGCACGGGTGCGGGTATCAACGTACAGTTCGAGGGCAAGCCACAGACTACCAATGACACCACGCGGTTCTGGACATCTGTTACTCCCGCTGGTGCGCTTGCGGGCCATCTCGACGATACCTGGATAACCACGATAACGGTCAGGTCTCTTGAGACGGTCACGCCAACGGGCACGCCTGCCACATGGCCTGCTGGAGGCTCGTTCCCGCAATACCCCAGGCACGGCACGAGCATGGCATATCCTGGTGACATGCTTGTTGATGATGTCAGGCAGCGTCAGCGTGCTATCTCAAAGCCTGTGGTCAACGCATTCACGCTTATTCTGACAGAGGCCCAGCTTGCAGATTTCGACACGTTCTTTGTCACCGAGTGCGGTACAGGAGCCGAGACGTTTGCGCTGGATATACCATCTCAGCAGTTCGAGTGGGGCTTCAGGACAGATGGCTTGTCAGGCGCCAAGTGCCGTATCGTCGGCACGCCTACATACGAAGAGGTGTCAACACACTACCGCGTGAGCGGTAACATTGAGTGGATGCAGGGATGAGCAGATCACTATCAGCAGTGGCTACCGGGGCGGTGCTCGACCCACAGAGGACTGCTCTATTCGTTGCTCTGCTCGCTATCACGCATGATGACATTGACACAATCTATGTGGCAAACAACCGCGAGACGGTAACCTATGCTGCTAATGACTACCTGGCATACCCGTTTGAGATGTCACTGCCAACCGACTCAGAGGACCGTCCACCGCAAGTCTCGCTGTCGATAAGCAATGTTGACCGGTTACTGATAGAGACAATTCGTGAGGTATCCTCACCGCCAAACGTGGCGCTCACCTACGTACTGAACGGCACACCGCCAACGCTTGAGGTGGGTCCTGTCAACTTCATCATGCGGAGTGCAGACTACAATGCCTCCACAATTAGCATGAGGCTCACCTTTGCCGCCATGCTGGATGAGCCGTTCCCGGCGTCTGTCATGACGCCTACTGCATACCCTGGTGTATTCGGTGGTGTGCCAGAGGGGACTACATGGACTGGTAGTGGCGCACGCGGGGTTGAATTTGTAGAGTCAGTGTTTGCCGAGCCTGAAGCCACGCCGGCAGGGAAGAGACGCCGGAGGAGAAATTAGCTATGTGGACCAAAAGGCTTATCCAGGTTACTTGCTTTGTGCTCATGGCATGCGGCTATCTATGGCTAAACACCACGGTCCAGAGCGCCACGCCTCAGTACCAGTTGCCTAGTTGGAAGCCGTGGTATCTTGAAGACCCCGCGGCATCCGCCTCGCCATTGCTTCCAACCAACGGCTGGAATGTGATGGCGTACTCAACCCAGATTGATACAGCCAGTGCGGGAACAGCCCTGACGTTCAACGCATCCGACTCTATTTGGACACAGGTGGTGACCGCGGATGCCAAGTACGACCTCTGGGCATACAACGCTGTAAGTGGACTCACGGTACGTCTGATTCGTAACTGGCATATTCAGGGTGGCGGCGTATCCGGCACGGCGTTTGATCCAGATACGACCTATGTGATCGCGCAGATCACCAGTGAAATACTCAAGATGGAGACCGTGACCAACGGACCTGGTATATGGGAACACACAAACGGAAACGCTACCGCTGAACACACTAATCAGTCGGGGTGGTATGACCATACCGGCGGCACAAATGAGAACCTGTTCACCAAGACTGCTGGCGACAACTTTGCACAGGCTGACGCGGATAACGGCAACTGGATCATGTTCACTGACGCCACCAACCAGAACGCCACGGCAGAGATCAAAGAGTACATCTCGACAACGCAGGTCATTGTAGACGGCCTTGGATGGGGTGGAGATATTGCCACCTCGGTTTCATCGGCTGCATTCTCGATATTCAAGCATCCCAGCTTTGTGTCTGGAGATGGGTTCAAGAACGAATTCTCGGTTGATGCCGACGGTGAATTCGAGGTGAAGGGCTATTCGTTTGTTGGTAACAAGATGGTTGAGTTTGAGTCAGACATTGCCGCGTCGGGCTCTGATGCAGTACACATCGTTCACAACGCTAATGGGTATGGTGAATCAGATGCGCTCAGTATATTCTTCAATACGGGCCTGATGGAAAGCAACGATGAGAACAGCGCAATCCATGTAATGCTAGATGAGTCGGCTGCGTCTGATGGAGAGGTTGACGTTATAAACCTTGAGACCACAAACGCAGGCGCGATAACGAAACACGCGATACATGTAGGGGTTGGATTTGACCAAGCATTGCATGTCAGTAGCGCGGTTGCGGCAGACCCTGACTACGGTTGGGAGATTGCAGCCGGGGTTGTCATCGACAGGGTGAACTCGGCCAGTGGCGGTACCGCAGCGTTTATCAGTACCGTTGTCAATGAGGAGATATTCTCAGCTAATGGCGACTACATCCTGATAGGTAGTGACGCCACATTCGAGGTTATCGCGTATGTTGCCGAAACAGGCTCTAACAGAGACCTTGCCCCGGCGTTCTACTACTCCACGGCAGGCGGTGGATGGCCTGTGCTTACGGCTGCACAAGACGGTACGCAAGGCTTCCAGCAGTCGGGTAACATCAGATTCGCGGCTCCGGTGGGATGGTCAAAGGACGATGAGGCTGAAGCCAATGGCGACATAACAAACGCCTACTACATCAAGATAGAGCGGACAAGGGTTGGTAACCCGGCCATTGATGCGGTCGAGAACCATTTCAAAACATTCCTCACGCAGTCGGGTGGAATGAACATCCGCGGTGATGGCGTGGTGCAGTTCCCGTATCTTGTTGCAGATCCGGGTACGCTTATCAATGGGCTCATGTGGTATGAGGCTGACGGCGTACACGCTGTTTTCAACGGTGCCGAAAACATTCTCGCTGTGCCGGGGGCCTTTGATGCCACGGCACAAGACGACCTCACATGGAGCGATGGCGCGAACGCTGCGAACACTTGGACGTTTGATGTGTCAGGCGTAGATCACACGATGATCTTCGGCAACAACGTGACGACGTTCAGCGGAGATGTGATAGTTGGCGGCTCTGACCTCACGCTCAACGCCACCGGAGTGCAGCTAACCGGGTCAGCCGATGGAGACATCACGCTCTTGGGCCTTGGCGACGGCTTTGACGAAGACCTGAACCTCAACCTTGATGACACCGAGAACACGGTTGTCGTGACCAGCACAACAGGAGTCACAGAGTTCTACCTGTCAGTCATGGGCATATCTGCGCCGCGCATCACGTTCCCAGATGTGAACGCCTCATCTACCACGGTGGGTGTTCTGCTCTATGACAACACGGTTTCAGGCTTCCGCGACGGTGCGCTTGGGTGGTACGACGATGATGCCATGCGCTATATGGTTGACCTTGCCACACGCCCGTCGAATGATGACTATGTCGTGGCGTATGACTCGGCTATCGAAGGCTTCTACATGAAAGCAGACGCGGGCGCCGGGCAAGACTTCGCCGACGTGCTCGGCGTAGACCCGGATGGTGCGGACATTGACCAGACATCATTAGGTAAGCTCGAATTCTTTGATGCCGGGCTGTTCATCGACGCAGACGCAGACGGCGTTATGCTCATCAGTTCAGACGGTACACTTGAGTTGGCGTCTGGCGACTGGGCCATTTCAACTACTGGCGTGCAAACTAACATGGGTGCTATCACCTCAGATGGCACGATTACTGGAGCAGCCCTCGATGCATCTGATGGCAACATTACCAACGTCGGCACGCTTGACGTGGACCTTGTGCAAGCGGACGGGGCTGCGCTTGTGCTCGGTGACGCAGGTGCAACCACGGCGATAACCTCGTCTGATTGGGCGATCTCAACAACGGGCGTCCAAACAAACATGGGCGCTATCACATCCAATGGTACAATCACAGGAGCGGCGCTCGACGCATCAGACGGCAATATCACGAACGTCGGCAGTATCCTTGCTGACATCTTTGCGGGTGACGCTGGCTCGGCGACCATCGGATCAGGCACTGAGGTATTGACCATGCTCGGCACACTGGATGCTGGCGGTGCCACAAGCCTTGAGATACCGAACGGCGCGAACCCGACCACCAACGCAGAGGGTGAGATTGCATGGGATTCAAATGATGACGCGCTTGAAGTCTACATGGGCGACGAGTCAGAGTCGGCGCTCATCCCTGCATACTTCGCCAAGGACGCCACCATCTTCGCCCCCGACGGAGTCAACGACAACATCTACATGTTCCGCGTGGACGCCCTGCTCTACCCATTCGGGATCGAGATTGACCAAGTATCCATGACCCTCAACGCTGACGCAGCCTACACGCTCTCGCTTGCCGAGTGGACAGGAGACCCGCCGACATCGGTGTCAACGATCCAGGTGATGACAACCGGGGCAGGAGACGCCTACGTCGAGTACGGCTCACCAACAGACGGCACAATCGCAGCGGACAATTACGTCTACATGCACATTTACGCCACTGACATTGACTGGGCCGCGGTACAGGTGATATTCCATGTGACGGAGGGGAACTGATGCGGTATCTACTCACCATCTGTCTGCTGCTACTCATCGCTTGGCCCGCATTCGCCGATGGCTGCGAGGTGCTAGTGGCTGCCAAGTCGCAAGACTGTGCCGAGGCCGACAGCGCCATGTGTTGGCGCAAGGGCAACCCGCTCTATGCTCGCCCGATCGGCTTCCCGTGGCCGCGTGGTGAGAACCCGGACTCGACAAGCGACTTCGTGGTAATCACCGTCAGCGACAAGTCGGTAGACCATACCAACCAATGGCTTGAGCGGCAGCGGTATGATGGACCGGACAGCACGCTTACCGGGCTCCGGTTGCGGCGCATCAAGTGGTCAGCCTTGCCCAATCCTGTCCAGGAGCAGTTGCTTGAGACGGGGCGCTACACCGCAACATGGCCGCAGATCAAGCCGTTCATCCAGAACATGAAAACAGGGGAGATGGGCGGATGAGGGCTGCACTATTCATCATGTTGCTTATCGTCTTCGTCGGTGCAGCCCACGGACAGGCGGGCGAGCGCGTGTGGATCATTGATCCAGACGGCGCGGCATGGTCCGACTATTCCTCGCTTACCGCGTTGGATGCAGCAAAGGCGCGGGACCTTACGGCGGCTGACACCAACTACGTTGCCGAGTGCATCTGCACCGGGGGCACCGCGCACGGAGCCTACACGGCTGGCGCAGGCTGGACCACGGACGCCACGCGAGACATCAAGATTTGGACCAATCCGGATTCGTCCTATCGGCACGTTGACGGAAAGTATACCGCCGGCAACCACTTCAGGATTGAGGCCACGGCTGCATTTCTTCTGGCAGCCGGAAACATAGATTACGCAACTATCGAGGGCCTTCAGTTCAAGCAAACAGGCGGCACATATGATGCCTGTATCGGGGATAATGGCGCAGTAGATGTGTTTATCGAACAGTGCATCATTGTGGGGAACGGTGGTACCGGCAGCGGTGGAGTCTATTGCCTCGGCAACAGCATGACAACCAGCATATCGAATTGTGTCTTCTATGGATTCTCCAGCAGCACATCCGGGTACGGGATATATGTTCCCGACAGCGGAACGTATCAGCATCAAGTATATGCGTACAACTGCACATTCCGGGATTGCTTTTACGGTATCCGTAACATAAAGACAGACGTATCCTACGGGATACACGCAATCAATTGCCTTGCACAAGACCCCTCTGGCGCTGGGGTGTGTTTTTACGACAACGGCGGAGTCGGCATCTGGCAGGCCGGAACATCTTACAACTGTTCAGATGACAATACACAGCCCGGAACAAACGGACAGAATGGCGAGGTTGTGTTCACGGACGAGGGCGGCAGCCCGCCGGATCTCAGTTTGAACGAAGGCTCGCCAGCCTATGCAACCGATCTTGGCACCGACTTGTCCGGGGATGGAGACTATCCAATTGGCAACGTGGACATCCAAAGCGGTTCAACTGCCGTGCGCAACACGGGAACGTGGGACATCGGGGCGTTTGATGCTACTGCGGCTGGCGGGGCTCCTGCCGGCCAGGTTTTGATCGTGAACTGAGGGGGGCGACATGCCAAAGGACAACCGCAAAACAATCGTCGGCCTGCTGACCGTCGCGGGCATCATGGCGGGGCTGATGTTCGGCGCGGTGCGCGTCACGCAGTCCTCGGTCAAGGCACAACTTGAGCCGATTGAGGAGCACATCGACCACAAGATTGCCCCGGTGTCACAGATGGCGACTCGCAACCGTGAGGCCATAGCCAAGCACGAGGATGAGATCGACGAGGTGGCCGAGCAGCTGTCCGAGATGGCGGGCAAGCAAGACCTGATGATCGAGATGCAGGGCCGGATACTTGATCGGCTGGATGCCCGATGAGCGTCCCCGTATGGGTAGGCGAGTACGTCGGCATCCCGTTCAAGGAGCGTGGTGGAAGCAGGGCGGGATGCAACTGCTGGGGCCTGGTGCGCTTGGTACTCAAGGAGCGGTATGAGATAGACGCACCGGCCCTGTCAGATAAGTATGTGACGACTGCCGATGTCAAGCACACCGAGCAGGTCATCAACGGAGAGGCGTCAAGCTGGAAGCACATCATGATGGATGACGCGCAACCTGGAGACGTTATCACGATGTTCCGCGTTGACCCTGAGACACGCACGCGAGTTGAGAGCCATGTCGGCGTGGTGATAGCGCCTGGGTGGATGCTACACATTGAGCGTGGAGTGGATGCGTCCAAGGAAGAATACACGCATCGTCGGCACATGAATCAAGTGGCTAACTTCTATAGGTGGAGCCCGGCATGAGCGCAAGGGTTGTAGCAGCCTTGAGGCCGTTCAAATCACGCAACTATGAGGGCGTGGTTGAGGCCGGCACGACTGTAAGTGAGATGCTTATTGGCATAGGGGCTGCCGAGGCTGGCCTTGAGTATTACGTATCCATTGACACCAAGCCAATAGACCACGCCTTCTGGGATGCACGCAAGATAGCGGACGATGAGCTTGTCTGCGTGCGTGCAATGGCGTCCGGTGGTGGTGGTGAGCATGGGAAGAACCCTGCCGCTGTCATAGGCAATCTGTTGGTGGGTGCCGCGGCATTTGCGATACCCGGCGGCCCTGGATTCTGGGTTGGCATGGCCAAGATGGGGACTGTTGCGGGCGGTGGCTGGCTTGTAGGCAAACTTGCACCAGCTCCCGAGCAGGGCAAGTTCCCGGGTGGCGAGAGTTCGGGTACCAACCTCGGCAATGCACTCGCTCCATACTCCACTGTGCCGTATGTTTGCGGGACGAGTAGGTTCTACCCACCTCACGCTGCATTTGCGTGGCATGACGCACAGAACAAACAGACTGTCGCGCTCTACACGCTTGGCCCTGGTCCGCTCAAGATAGACACATCCACGCTGTCATTCGGTGACAAGCTCATATCCAACATCAGCGGCATCACATCTGACATGTGGGAGGTCCGCGAGGGCAAGACGGCTGACGATGACCGTACCATCTATCCACCCCTGATATTCAACAACACAGTTGACCACACGCTGGAGGAGGGTATCTACTCTCCCGCTGGTGTATTCACGGCATTTGAGGCTAATGAGGCTGTGTTTGAGCTTAGGTTCCCGACCGGGATATGGGCACCTCCGACAACCGGTAACAGAAGATATGCCACGCTTCAGTTTTCAATTAGGGCGCGCTTGGAAGGCACGCAGATGTGGTACGAGAATGTCACAATCTCTGGTCCGTCCGGCGGCATACTTGGAGGCAACAGCAATGTTTCCCGCGCCGAAGCGTTCAGGATTGTGCTCACTGGAGTCGATGAGCCATACCAGTCACCCGGCACTGGGCGGTGGGAGCTTGGCATCAGGTATGACGACATAACATCGCCGTCTGGTTTTGATAGTCAGGTCATCTTCCACATTCTCACCACCTACCACAGAGAAGATCCCATCACAGAAGACGGCGTGGCATCGTTCGGTATCCGCATACCAGATGGCACAGATGCAGGAGACACCGGTTCATTCAACCAGTTCAATGTGATTGCGTCCCGCATTGTGCCGCTCTGGATAGGTGAACCAACAAACGATTGGGAGACCTACGCTGTAGCTGAGGCAAACAACGTATCGTCATCCAACCCTGCCGCTATCGTCCGTGACATCATGGCGGGGCCGGGTAATGCACGGCGACTTGATTTCCTTGCCGAGGACCCTCTGCCGGAAATAACCGTCATAGACGAGGACGGCCTGGGAGAGTTCTACAAGCGGTGCGACGACACGCCCGTAGCATTCACTGACCTTGAGTCTACTATGGCATCCGGATGGCTTACCGTCACATCTGCTATCGGCGGGTTTCTTGGTCTCTTGGGTCAGTACCTTGAAATAACTGCTGGCACAAACTTCGATGCAGGTAGCTACCTCATTACAGATGTGGCCAGCACCAACACCATCACTATCTCAGACGCCTGTGGTCGCACTGGAGACGCCACAGTAGGCGTAGGCTCCATCACGCAAGGCATGGGGTGGACATTCGACGGTATCTTTGATAAGCGGAGCACGCTATTTCAGGAGTGCCGCACGGTAGCTGCCGTTGGGCGTGCATCGTTCGGGGTGAATGACGGGTTCTACGGCGTGGTGATGGACAAGGACAATGTGACGGATGTTCCTGTCCAGGCATTCGGCCCACGCAACTCCTCTGATGCCTCATCGAGCAAGGTGTTTCAGTCAGAGTTCCACGGCTACAAGATGCAGTTCATCAATGCCGGGCAGAGCTACTTGCATGATGAGACGTTTGCTTATGCCGATGGGTTTGACAACACCAACTCAAGCAAGTTTGAACGACTAGAAGCATTCGGCATAACAGACCCTCGCAGCGTGCGTGACTACGGGCGTTACCGCATCGAAGACGCTACGCTCCGGCCCGAGATACACCAGCGGACTGTGGATGCGGAAGGGTTGATATGCACCCGCGGTGATGTGGTGGCCGTGTCAGATGACTTCCTTGAGATTGGTTCAGGCTCGGCTCGCATTCGTGAGATAACCGAGGTTGCTGGAGACGCGGTGTCCGTCGTCGTGGATGAGAAGTTTGAAGCACCCACCGGCCACCTTGGCTGCCGGATTAGGTATCTGTCGGGTACCGATGTTGTCTTCGTAACCCGTGAATGCACGCACAGCCATACATCCGACAACCTGAGCAACATTGACTTCTCGGGTGACCCCATAGTTGGCAACCCGCTTGCTGTGGATGACATGCTCCAGTTCGGCAACCTTGACTCAGAGACATCTCTCCAGGTGGTCACCAAGATAGAGCCTATGCCTGGCCTCAAGTTCAGGCTGACCCTTGTTGACCACGCTCCTGGCGTGCATACGCTCTACTCGTGGGAGGCACACGATAGCCGGATAACGGTACCTCCGGTGGTAAGCAAGCAAGCTCCTGCCATACCTGAGATACTTGAGGTCCAGAGCGACGAGACAGTGCTTGAGGTTGGCCAAGATGGCAGTCTGGTATCACGCATCGTGGTGTCGATTGTGCATCCGAGTGGGTTTGATTCTGACAACCCAGGCGCTCCACTACCGCCATACGCCAGAGCTAATGCGGTGCAGTTGCAGTACAGGACGCATGATGATACAACACCGCCTCCATGGGTCACGGTCACGTTTGATGGGCAGGTTGACTTTGTTGTGGCGACTGACGTGACAGATGGCGTGCTGTATGATTTGCGTGTTCGGGCTGTTAGTGAGAGCAATGTTGCTAGTGCGTGGTCAGCCATACGCGAACACACCGTGGTTGGCAAGTTGAGCCGGCCTGATGCCCCGACCGACCTTGCGCTTGAAGAGGACATTCTCCGATGGGTGTACGAAAACCCACCGCTTGACCTCGGTGGCTTTGAAGTACGGCAACATTTTGGCGACAATGCGTCATGGGAGAATGCTACGCCGCTTCATTCAGGACTGATTAGCCAGACATTTCACAAGGTTCCTGTGCTCTCCGGTGGCGTGCGGGTGTTCTTTGTCAAGGCTGTGGACACACGCTATCCGGCTGAGGCTGCGTATTCAGCCACCGCGGCAAGCCTTGGAATGGAGTTGCCTGAGAGCGATCTACTCAATATAGACAACACAAGGTCCGTGGATGTTCAAGACCCACTCGGCACAGGCCCTCCGTGGTGGCCAACTACGTCGATTATCAATGGGTCTATTGTTGGTGATGAGATCCACGCAGATACGACAGGCTCAGTTGACCTGTTCTGGGGTTCTGGTGACGACCCGTTCTGGGGTACGGGCGACTTCTGGCCTGCGCCTGCTGGAGACTCGTATGACGAGATGTATGTTGGGTATGTACTCGCGCTGACCGGGCTTGCTGCGTCGGCAGACAACCTTGAGTTCTTTGTCAACACGGAGTACTCGGCATCTGGTGAGTCACACAAGATTGAATACGGCATTGCTCCACTTGGCTCCACGCCGCTCATCCCGTGGACCGGGCGCATCAGACTCACGCCGTCAATGGCTGATGTGCTGGGTACAATCAATGTGGTATTCAGAATCACGACATCGGGCGGACTCGTACAGGGCAAGGTTACAGCATTTAATGTCTGGGTAACTTACCCTGACCTTGAGGAGCGCATCATCGGGCACAACACCGGCCCGGCTCCTATTGCGCTACCAGAGGCAAAGACGTACACAACGGTTGAGGTTCTACACGCACAGATTACAGCCGGAACGGCAATCGCGTGGACCATTGCAAGCAAGGTTCCTGGTAACTTGTCATTCAATACGTATGCTGCCGGCGGTGGAACGGCGGCTGCTACGGTAGATGCTTATATCAAGGGCTACAGGGCGCTAACTTAGGAGCATGTTATGGCTGAATGGGGTGATTATGCGGCAGGCTATCCGGGCAACACTGCACGTACCAACACGCAAATGCAGGACTACATGGATGCCCATCTTCTGCTGACCAAGAAACTAGCTGGAGCGCCGAAGGGTTCCAATATTACGTTAGCCGGGGCAGGCGTGGTCTCTGGCATAACATCAAATGTGCATGGCATATTGAATGCTGCCGGTGCCGCATCTGATTCTCTTGTAACAATAAGCACTACCGGTGTCGAGGAGGGCCATGTACTAACAATCTACCATGCGTCATCAACTGGCACGACAACTGTAACGCACGGAGCGTTTTTGCAACTTGAGGGCAATGTTAACTTTGACCTTACCGGGTCTGCCGCGGGAACGCCGAGTCTTTTGACCTTGGTGCTATTCAACACTGTATGGATTGAGGCTGGGCGTACATGGGGCAATGACATGCCTGGTTTCGCTGCCCACATCGGAGCGGTGAGCGCAGACAACACGGCGCTTACCGGCTTGACTACCGCGGTGGACATTGCGGTTACTGAAGCGGATGCCTCGAATGATGCAATCAAGGTTGTCAGGAATGGTGACCCCGGAGATTATTCCACTCTTGGGTTTTCTCGGCTTGAGGTCACCGGGCAAGACTTGGCATTGAAAAGCACAACGGGAGTCGTCAAGGCTTACGACCAAGGTGCCTCTGCATACAGGCAAGTGACCACGATAGAAGATCAGGGGTCTGCTGGCGGGACGTTTGACGCAGACACAGTAGATACAAAGCACGCATCTGATTTGATGGCAACCCCGAAGTATGCTCGTGTGAGCTATGAAGTTGCAGCGCCTTCAGCGGCTTGGACTGTGTTTAGTGCTTTCACCAACACGCCCAATTGGACAAATACCTATGACCCACACGGCCTCATAACTGGAGCAAGCGCGCCCAACATAAAAATCGCAAATTCTGGCATCTATCGCATCGTTGCCTATGGCCATGCCTTCACAAGCGGGCAAGACATCTACCTGATGATGGCGGTTTACAACACCGGGGTTGCTGGTTATGGATTGCAGGGCTGTCCTGTTTCTGCTGCTGGCAGCATCGTTGGTAGTGTTGAAATTGAATCTACGGTATCTGGTGAGATCACAATGACTGCGGGCAACGATTTGATCCTGAGAGGATACCTATGGAGGAGTGCTGCAATTGCTGCCACCTTCACTGACTGGAAGAACATCGGCCTTCCGCAGGTAGCTTTCAGTCTTGAGCTGTGGTGGCTGAACGAAACCATCTAATTCGGCTGGCAAAGGCAGGCGCGTGATTGCGGTGTTGCTCCAGCTCATGATCGCGCTTGCCGCTGGCCATGGAAAAGGAGCGTGAGATGTTTGATAGATTCAAGACCGGCTACAAGGCATTGGGTGTGCTGAGTGACTTCAATGCGCTCTTTCGGGTCAAGACCGCGGACGGCTCACCATCTAACATCTGGGGACATAAGCGGACCTGGGTTCTGCTAGGTGCTCTTGTGGCCGGCATAGGGCCTCTGGTGGCCGGTGAGACAGGCCTTTTTGGATTCTTGGGCGCGAACCAGGAGTGCATCATCATGATTGCTGTGGCGCTCTATGCCCTATTTGGGGCGATGCGGAAGAAGTCAGGAGAAGGTGCGGAGATTGCAAGCCGGGCGCAGCAGGTTCTGATGGTACAGGATCAGGTGGCGCAGCTACGGAACGCCCGCCGGACTGGCACCGGGGCACAAGATGCAGGGCACCTTGGGGCCGACCCCGGCACCAGCGGCGGGGGTGCTTAGGACGACCCCTCGTCATCCAGCACCCACTTGCGCATGGTATCCCGGCGCTTCTTCCCGGTCAAGACCTCCCCGAACCGCTGTTGGAAGCGGATCTTGATCAGGGCCGGGGTTTCGGTGATTTCATGGTTCATCATCGCCCCCTTGCCCTGCGGCGTATCGGTGTAGACGGTCCTGACATCCACCCCGATCTCGTGGGCGATTTCATCGATCGCGATCTGCACCGTGGCCGCGTCGAGGCAGCCTCGGTCCCTGATCAAGAGAACCTGATAGTTTCGCATCGTGCTCATGCCTGTTCCTTTCGTGGCGGATCGTACTCAATGTGACAGTGGAAACTGTGATAAACCACCTGATACTGCCCCTTGCCGTACTCGTTGTCGATGACCTCTTGCAGATCGTGGATGAATTGCTTCCGGCCCGGTCCTGTTGGCGCGCTGCCATGCCAGAGTTGCTCCCACGACACAATCTCCTCTGGGTAGAGAATGTCGATCGCCCGACCCTCGGGGTGCAGTGAGTGCGGAAGGTGGGTAGTACCGTTTCGGATTGCATGAATGTGGACCGGCTGGACATAGGCATCCCTGTAGAACAGCTCGATCACCCGCATCGCCCGGCGCATCTCGCGGTGCATGTCGCCAAGGCATCCTTGTGCTAGGTAGACTGGCATGGTTCCTCCTTCATCCGTTTGATTCTCCGTCGCCTCGGTCGGCTCTCATCTCGACAATCGACATTGCGCCCCATGTCACACATACAAAAGACACACTGAGCAATAACGCGCACGCGCAGATACACATCACAATATCCATCACACCCTCCTCTTCAAAATCGCCGCGCACCGCTTGCACCGGATCGCCACCGGCGGAGGATCTTCCGTTGCGTACTCCAGCGTGACCAGGATTGCGTAGTGGAACTTATTCTGGCAAATGGTTGTCCAGCCTTTGCCAACCGGGCGCGCCAGGTGTGCCCGCCCCCGGGTTGCGTCCACCCGAATCCAGGTCCATGCACTAATGCTGCCGTCCTCCATCACACCCTCCCACTCAAAATCAACCAAGCCACAACCGACCCAATCGCGCCGCCTATTATCCACGGCGGGATGTCCGCCCAGCTTGCGCGGCGGCGGTCGAAGGCTGGGTGGATGTAGAGGCGAACTGACATCGTTTGCATTGTCATTTTGGCAAACTCGAACCCTCTTCCGGTTTCCTCGCACCATTTATTTATGCAGCGCCATGCCTGGCAACTCATGTCCTCATCAGATCGCCTCGCAGACATCACCTGTGAACTGCCGCATTTCACTTGCACCAAAGCATCCGGCGGCACATCCGGCCACCCCGTGGCCTTGTACACAATCCCGCGCCGCTTGCGTAGGAGGCGGCTTACCTGCCAGTAGGCCCACTCCCAGATGTAGCCGATGAAGGCCCCACTTACGGTACCCATCGTGACGGCAGCCCATGCAGGCCAACCGCTATCAAAGCACCTCATCGCCTGCACCATCCCAATCGCACACCCCCAGCCCATGTGCGCGGAGAACGATTCAGGCTTGAACTTTTCTAGCCAGGCCGGTTTCCAGCGCATTGCTTGGCCTCCGTTTTTATCAGCGCGTTCTTGAGGTCATTCACCCCGCAACTACAGCGCGGCTCCATCCGGTTGCAGATCACTAGGTGCCGGTCGCATCCACCCCACTCGTTGGTGATCTTTTCCCCGGCCTTTCTGAGTTCGTGGTTCGCCGCCTCTGACCAATCAAGGTTATCGCGCACAACCATAAGCTCCCCCCTCAACCGCCCAACCTCCTCACAAAGCGCCTCGCCGTACACCCGCGCCCACTTGGCCTGCTTGTCCTCGAACGGCTCCGCGAACACGAGCAGGGCTTGTACGGCGGCCATGTCGTCTAGGGCTGGTTTGTTACTCATGGTTGGTCTCCTTGAAAATCTCTGCCACCACGTCAGCGTGATAGGTTCTCGCGTCTACCGGCAGCACATCCACGTAGCAGCTCTCAACGGTATCGTGGTGGCCCGCCGCATAGCCTGCGTTGTAAATAGCGACGACCTCCGCCCTCAACCGCTCAATCTCATCCAGCGCAGCCGGGAATGCCTGCGAAATAAACTGCGATAGGTTTATGTTCTTGCCGTTGGCCAGGACTTCCTTCATCCTCGCCCGCGCCTCGGCGATCTGTTCGTTATTCATGGCTGGCCCCCTGTACATTGAGCGTCGGGTCCACACGCGCCCTCCACGAATCACGGTCCCCCTTCAACCGATCGATCTCAATTTCGAGGCTGTCATTCTCCGCCTTCAACCGATCAACCTCGGACGCCATCCTGAACTCTTTGCCGCACCTCTTGCACTGCCAGTATTCTGATACCGTGCCGTCGTCATTTTCGCTTGGGTCGTACACAATATCTAGATGGGCACAGCAAGTCTTCTCCACGTCACTCATCCACCGCTCCTTTCGCTCCACAACTTCAACGCATACAGCCCCATGATCACACACCAGACACTCACACCAAACACCCACGGGTCACTGAACGGCACCTTGGCAGCCTCGGCCATGTGGACAAGGCCCCATGCGGGGAACACGGCGACTAGGGCCATGGCTGTTATGGCTGGTAGGTGGCGGGTCATTTTCTTTCCCGTATTGCCTTAGCGATTTCATTGCCCGCAGTTACAATCGCACGGTCAAATATGAGCGCGGCGATTACGATTGACGCAGCCAAGAACATCATCACTCCACCTCCCAAACAACAATCTCAATCCTCGGCTCGGCTCCGTGGTCGGCGTACAAGTTCATGTCGTCCGGGTGATACACTTGTGAGTCGTTGTAGTACGCCACGTACTCAAGCGCATCCCGCAATAGCTTGCCGCAGTTGTCGGCGTCCGGGCGGGAGACCTTCGGCAGCCGCTTGAGGTTCCGCCCCCACGGCATTTCAGCGGGATAGTTCTTCGGCCTCTTGCCGCCGTTCGGGCGCTTGTGGTAGTACACGCCTTGCCAGGCGACAGCGTTCTTGAGCATCGGCCTGCCGTGCGCTGCGATGAACGCACTGGCAACGGCTTCCTTGTAATCCTTGCGCGAGGTCGGGTTGGTCTTCGTGCCCGGCGTGAACGCGCCTTTCTTGCCGACGTAGGGGGCCTTCCATGGGATTGGTGTGGCGTGGACTGTCAGCTCGAAGCGTGGCATTAGCCCTCCTTCCGCATCAGTCGCTTGTGCTGCGTCTCAGTCATCCCGCACACGTACAACTCGCATCGCTCATCGCGCCACTGCCACCGCTCACACGTTTTGCACCACGTCTGTTTCTCGCCGCGCTTTATGCGCCGGTTGGCGTAGTCAATCGCGGCCATGTACCCAAGTGTTGGCGTCTGGCACTTGGTGATCTGCTGCTCGCGGGCCATCTAGTCCTCCTTGATGGCGTCGATGGCTGCGCGTAAGTCAGGCCCTCTCCCGACAAGATTGCGCCTCAAGTCATCAACAAGCATATTCTTTTTTTCAAACTCCCATAGGTTTATGTGTCCGCCGGATGGCTCACGTACAAGCCTCTCCAGCTTGTCGAGCCGGGCTGAGTCGGGGTGAGGCTCATGTCCATCGACCCAGTCTTTACGTCTGCATATCGCGCATAACCAATCTATTGGCAGCGGCTTGGTCAAGAGATTTGCTGCCCGCTCGCTCATCATCAATCCGCAACGGCGGCATGTAACTTCTACGATTGCCATCTCATCTCCCTCCTCGCGGCAGGACCGGGGCTACCCATACAAAATCTCAGCCGACATCGCGGGGAACCGTGAGCAGATTTCGTCGTCGTGGTAAACCGCAATCCATGGGATACTGGCCATGTGGCCCGCCTCTGGGTACGCGACGATCTTTGTGACGCCCGCCTTGCCTACCGTGTAGCAGAACACGTCTTCTCCGTCCGGATCTCTTGCGATGCTTACTGCGTTGGTGATCGGGCGATCGTCATCTACCATGCTCTTCGGCTCCATCTCGTCCTCCTTCGTTCATCTCCGCGGCAGGACCGGGCCTCTCCCGGCCCCACCGCTGCGGCGTGAATTCCGTCAAGCGCCGCGTTCCTCGAACAACTGCCGACATGCCTCGTGCATTGTTGATGAAATGTTGAGCGGGTGATCCTCTCGCCATGTGACTTCTCTTGTCTCCACGCTGATGACGCTCGGCATCATGCAGTGGTTTGGGTAGACGTCGGCCTGAAGGTTTTCGATAATGCCGCTCTTGCCAAGGCCGTCGAAGTCTATGATAAATAGCTCTACTCTGTGGACTTTCATCTCTCTCCCCCTCCAGTTAGGTCAGCCCGTGGGCCGGATTCGATACCGACATCTCGTATAAACGCATCCTTCAGCAGCCTCCAGCCTAGGACCTCGGGTCCGCTGCCTGGGGCGTCCCCCAGACTTGAACGACCACGGCCAATCTATCAGTCACCAAACACCATCTGCCGCTCTTTGTCTGTCATGTTACGATCATGTACCACCTCACCTGTATCAAGACGGGTCATTGTCATCCTGAGTGTCTGTAGGTTCTGCTCGGTCTGACAGTCCACTTGGCGCAGTTCTTCACGCGAGGCTACGGCATGACTGAGCCTCAGTATCTGGTCGTCAGCCGCCTTCCTGGCCGGCTTCTGCTCTGCCTTGAGGTCGGCTAGGGTCTCGTCCATGTACTGGAGGTTCAGCCAGACCTCGGCAAGCCCGATTGCACGCTGCTTGTGCTCCTCGTCGGTGAGCTGGCAGAGCAGGTCTTCTTTGGACTGGGTGAGCTTTGGCTCTAGGGATTTGTCGATTGTGGGCATGTGGGCTCCTTTGCATCAGCCTCGAATGCGCGGGCAAGCGCAAGCAAGAGCTTGGTTGAGGCGTCGTCATAGGCACTCACCGCTGCTGCGTTCCTGTCTTCTGGTGGCACCATGAGCGTTGCCACCTCTGGTGCTGTCAAGTCTACGTTGACGATTATGTGCTCGTTCATCTCTGCTCCTCCATAGCTCGCTTGTAAGGGCCACGGGGTTTGACCCTAGCCGTGGTACCTAGCTTGAAAAGAATCGCAGCCAGACCCCCTTGCCGTGGCTGTGCCGGGCTATTCTCATGTCTTCTCCATGAGCCTGTTCCATGCCTTGATTGCCCAGTAGCGAGTCATGCGGCGCGGTCCACACCAGCAAGCACCACGAGAGCAGGCGGTCCACCAGCCGTCATCCATGCGGTACACCTCGACCCGCCTCCCACACCCACACCTCACCGGCTCAAGTTTTTTGGGCATCTGGGGCCTCCGGTGGCAAGCCGATTGTCATCACCGCTGGGTTCAGCACAGTGCCCTTCTCGTTCGCCTTCTCGCCCTCGTCGTGGCATTGGCAATCAAGGTTATGCCAGCGCCGAAGATCCTCGCCGTGCTCCCATACGGAAGCCAAGACACTAACCGCGCATCCATACATGAATCCCGTAATGCCCTCGGTGTCAGCATCATGCGAGGTAAAACTGGCAACGTCAGCAACGGGCATCTTGGCTGCCGCCATCCGTTCCTCCATGAGTTCCGCCCATCGCTGTGCATATCGGTAAGTGCATGCACCATAGGCATCTTGGTTCTTCTTCAATCCTCTTTCCCACGCTTCTTGATCCTTCAGTCTCATCCCATCACCTCCCAATCAAAACGGCAAATCATCAACGGCCTCCGGCTTCCGATTATCCCCCGCGTCCGGGTCCCACTTCGGGTGGCCGGCCTTCTCCCACGCCTCGATGGTCTGGATGATACGCACCTTGGCCTCGTCCCGTTCTCGGTGCATCTCCTGGCTCACCTCCCGCGACCTGATGTTGATGGACTTCAGGATTGCCATGGCAGGCTCGGACGTGCCATCCGCGTCCGGTAGTCGGTACGCCGCTTGAAGGTAAGAATCTCCTGCTTCGTGAGAGAGTCCGAGCCATCGCCAGTCGAGCCCTGTGAGTGCGGGCGGTATATCTCGCAAAGAGTCGGCACAGAGCACTTTGCGCGTGCGGATACGTCCGTCTGCGTCGAACTTGTCGAAGGTCCACCAGGCGCCGTAGAAGCAGTGACAAGCCGTAAGGGCAGAAAGCCAATACCCATCTGGGTGGATTCGGTAGACCGTAAGATGCCCGCCATACATGCCTCCGTCCTTGTTTGGGTATCCCTCGCATCTGACACACGGCGTGCAGCTTGACCAGTCCGTGCGCCACACTGTTTTCTTCTTGCCGTGCTCGCCCTTCTCCTCGCCGTTGGCGTCTCTGTGGAGGGTTATCTGCTTGCCGGCGTAGTTGGTGAGGATGAGGCTGGATGTCTTGTTGGGTGCATCCAAGCGGCCTTCTAGTGGGCACATCATGAGCCTTCCTCCAGCCTTCCCTTGATCTCGGCCTCGAACTGCTCGATGGGTTTGCGGTAGATACCTGCGCTTGGTGTGTCTTCCCAGCGCCTTCTGCGCAAGAACTTCTGTAGCTGCTCGACATAGCCCTTTGCCCATGTTGGCGTCTCGAGTTTCCAGTCGATGGTCTGGAGTATCAATGCCAAGCTCGGTGCATCTAGCCCTGCGTGCCTGCCCTTCTTGCCTGCAACCAGCAGCCATTCTTCAAATGCCTCACGCTTGGCATCACCGTTTGGATACGGCTCCCAGATGACGGCGAATTCGGTGGTATACTTATTGCTCTTAACTCTTCTCTTGGCTTTACTCTTAGATTTACTCTTGGCTTTACTCATAGACTTAAAACCTAAACCAAGAACCTCGGGTTTTTCACTTCCGGCCAATATCAGCCATTTCAGCACCTCCGGCATGGTCACCGTCCGGTCATGTGCGACGGTCTCTCGGGCTGCTAACTGCTTGAGCAGTCCGCGACTAGCAAAATCAATCTTCGTGACCGTGAGTTCCATTTGACCTCCTGACGCCTGGTAACAATTCAGATAACAATCAAGTTAGCACAATTACCTTTGGCGTCAAGTTGTTTTTTTTATCATTCTTCTGCCCAATTTTGAAAGTGCCCCTGGCTAGTTTTTTGAGTACATCAAGCGGCACCTTTCGCCCAAAAGTTCTGTAGTTTTCGTTCTGTGCTGGTACTTCAGAAAAACAAGACATTGCCTTGCCCATGTCATCTTTCAGCTTGAGTGCATCGAGCATATATACAGTTCCGTCGTGCGGCGTGTAGTAGACAACTACCTGTGCGCAGCATGTATAGCCCCATCCGAGCTTTCCATTTTTGTCGTTTGATATTGTTTCAATGAATGCGTTCCCGGTATCACCGGAGCGTTTATCTACTTTGTATTCAACAGTGATGCGCCTGCCATCGCATATTGATGTAAATATCCTGTCAATTCCAAGGCGCTGAAGGTCAACTGTCGCATCATGTTGATAATATGTTGGCTCGATATAGTACCATTGCGAGTAGTGTTCATCGAGTTCGCGTTCTCCGCCTTCGCCAATGTCAAGATACTCTTGAAAATTATGTACTTTTAGCATGTCAACATACCCTGTAGTAGGTGTCGCCAAATTTGCCGAACGAGTTCTTGAACAGGTCAACTCTATCACCAAGATATACAGCCATTGATGGGAACGGAGCACATGTATCAGCATTGCTGAATGTAAGCCGTCCGACAATAAAGCACCGCGGGTAGTCTCTTAGTGCGTGACACCACTGCGTATCTGTCCGCGCCGGCAGCAGCGCTATGCCCGCAACAACATCCCCGTTTTCGTATTCAGCCTTGAGCTTGTCTGTCCATTCTCCAATTACTCGGCCATAAGGTGGGTTCATGTAGACAGTTCCGGCCCATGCCTGCGCAAGCCCATCGTCTACTTCTGTGTATCTGTTTGTAGCTGGTACGTTTGGCTCGCCTTCGCTATTGCTGCACGGGTCCAGTGTTATGGTGCCGCCGAGCGCAGCGACAACAGCAGCGATAACATCCGGTGGCGTGTACCATTCTGGCGAGTCGCTGGTGTAGTGGACATCCATGTCGCTTTTCTCGCCTTTGAATCGCTTGACTGCCTGCCTGAGCTTTTCCCTATTCCAGTCATTGGCCTCCGCCCTATCGAGCATCTTGTCTTGCTCTGCTGGATCCGCGATGCCGAGAACATCTTTGTGGTGCGCGTGCGACAAACCTTGTCGCCGGCGACAAGGTTCAATTTGGCCTGCTACCCATTTATCAGCATTTGCTGTGTCTAGCGCAATGCCGAGCACTTCGGCTGTTTTGGTATTTGCACCATACGTCTTGTCTCCATACCTCAGCCAATCCCCAATAGCCCAATGGCTTGCACGCTCGACAAGGTTGAGCGTCTTTCCCACCTCCTCCCACTCTTCCTTGTCCGGCTTGCCGTTGATGTAGAGGCAAGTTGGCGTGAGCCTGAAGTTGGTTGCCACCATCAGTGACGATGCCGGGTCAACCTTTGCTGGCATGTCTGTCATTTGCCGGCCTCCCTTTTTGCCCACTCCGCGGTAACCAGCCTCTCCAGCTCCTCAATCATTGACAGCCTGTCCTGTGCCGCCATTTGCTTGAGTAGTGCCCGTGTGTCAGCGTCAATCTTGACTGTAGTTCTATCCATGTAACCCTCCTTTGGGCACTAATGTAGCAAGTATATCTATGCTGCGGAAGGCTTTTATTGCCCTAGAAGGGAAGTCCATCCTCGTCCACGCCACCACCCTCGCCAGCCGGCCCACCCAAGTCCACAGCCTCAATCAACTCATTCAGATAGATATTGCTGAACTCGCCCTTGTTCTTCACCGTCACCTTCACTCGCAGCCCGATGACATCCTCCAACCTATCGGGCAACTCGGTCAGCGTGGCAATGTTTACACCCAGAAGCTCCAGGTCAGCCTTGAGGTACGGGTACCCTTGCTCCCGGTCGAGCATGTGAGTGAGCCATAGCAGCCTCTTGGCATGCGTGGGTCCGAGTATCTTGAGCGTTATCTCAAGCATCGGCCTGTTGCTCCGCTTGCTCTGTTTGACTAACGCCCGGTCGATGACGGTGTTATACTGCCCGTCCGGTACAGGACCACCAGTTGACTCAGCAGGCTCCGCCTGGCCCCATGCTGTGTTGAATTCATCTGCCCATTCGTCCATTGTGAAGTCAGTCATCCTTGCTCCTTCTTTCTCAATCTCCACCCAGCCTGCCAAGCAAGCCACCTCTCCCTGTTCTCCACTCTCCACCGAGCCACGCAAGGCTTGGTCTGCCTCACATGCCGAGCCCTCCTGCACGTCTCACTACACACCTTGAATGGCTTGGTCTTGTAGGTGCGCCTGAATGGCTTGCCGCACTCTATGCAGGTGCCGGTGCAGTGTTTACCCATGATACTCCAGCCCCTCGCGCCCTTCTTGGTCATCACGCTCTATCACGATTCTGCACAGGCCAAGCGACTCTCTCCGCCTCCACTGGTCACCCGGCTTGGTCACATCTTTGATGCCTGCTGAGTATTCAATGCGTATCGGTCCGGGCCACTTGGCAATAATGCCCGGTAGCTTTTCTAGTAGGTCTTTTACTGCCTCATCGTCTTTGTGTAGCACGGCTTTCACCCTTCACCTCCCGCCTCATTTTCTGCCCACCACTTAGCAGGACCGATGCTTTTGTCTAGTGGATACTTACACATCTTTGCCCAGTCGCCTGAGCGTGGGAACATGTCAGCCGCATCCTTTTTGAGTGCAGCTTCATCGGCCTCTTCGTTGGCAAGGTATTCTTCGTCATGCTCAGACACGACCTCCAGGTGGAGCGATTCAAATTCGGGTTGGCATGTGCTCGTATGCAGCATCATAAACTTGAACGTATCCACGATGTCTGCATTGCCGTAACCCCACACTTGGCGTGAGAAGAATCCGCCTGTCTTGCCACAGACGACGCACCTGAGCTTGTAGAAGGTACTCATCCCACACCTCCCGCCTCATAAGCAGCAGCAAACTCCGCATAGTCGAGCGGGACTGTGGCAGGGAGCCTGCCTGTCCTGTCGCCGGCTTCGTAGTGCTGTGCTGGTTGAGTCTGTACCACACGATGGATACTGGTGACCTTGCCGTCCTCGTCACGCTTTTGCTCAAGGTTGCAGTAGAGGATGAAATCCGCCATGCCCTTGATAACCTCCGATGCCTTACCAGGCAGTGTCGGCATGGCTTTTTGGTAATCACCCGTAGGGGTTTTGATTGTGGACACGGTTTCATGGCTCACCATGACCAGGCCCGTTGGTAGCATGGCGAGCTTACCCAGCACGCGCTCGAATTCACCATTACACAGGTGAAATCCTTTGCCATAATCAAGGTCGGCTGGGTGTTTTATGTTCCATTCTGCGCACACATGCCTGACACATAGCTTGTAGGCGATGTCCACTGTGTCCAAAACAACAGTCGTAAACTTGTGCTCTTTCTTTGCCAGTTCACGACATGCAAGGAGCAGTTCAGCCCAAGATGCAATGGGCTCCTGATACACCTCCAGACTGTTGAGGCCCGGCTCAGTGGCAAGGAACAAGGCGCCCGGTGCCTGGGCACACCAGGTGCTCTTGCCTATCTTTGGTGGGCCGTAGATAAGCACTGTGTGGTCGGTCAGCTTGGTCTTCTTTGGGGTTGGCTCCGTTGGTAGCATGTTAGTCTCCCTTCGGCATAGGCGGCCAGATGCCGGGCTCAACTGTCCAGAAGGCGGTCACCTGGTCACGGGCATAGGATACGTTGTGGACCGTGGCATGCTCACCAAAGAACAGCACGGCAGAGCATGTAATCTCGGTAGGTGTGATGGTGTACCCGCTTGCGATGCCGAGCAGGTAGTCATCTCCGTTGTCAATCTGGATGATGGCTGCGTTGTTGAGCGTCTTGCTGCCCATAGCCCGAACAGTCTCAAGCGATGTAGTAGGCGTCTCCTTGTCCGCCGTGCAGCCGCCTGACATGGCTACCAAGGCCAATCCATAGAGCGTGCAGCATGTGAGTATGCCGATTAGCTTAGTCATGGGTTATACCCTCCCCGATGGTGGATTGTTTACTGGACCACTGCGTGGCTTGGCTTTCTTGCGCGGCTTGGCTTTCTTGGGTGGATTGAATGCAAGAGCGGCGACAAGCATGTCCTCGTCAATCCATGAGGAGTCTTTTGCCTCGCCGTCTTTCTTGAGGCCCTGTGGCTGTACCTGATACTGCACACAGCCTGTCATGTACTCACACCTAGCTGTCACGATGCCAGTAAAGCCGGTGATTGAGTGTTTCATCTTGTCGCCAAACTGAATCATACCTTGTCTCCTTGTAGAATCTTTCTCACTTGGGGCACAGCATGAACAGTATTGATTTTCGGCCCCGCAACTATTACAGACCGAAGATACTATCATTGGTCTGCCACCTCCTTCTCAGTCTCCTCGGTCACCTCAGGCCATTCAAGGTCGTGCATGGTCCAAGCTTCAGCTACAGCAGTACGCTGGACTACTGTGTTGATGAGCACGTCACCTGAGCACAGAAACATACACCTCATGCCGGCCACGCTGGTCGGCGTGACAGTTGCGTCAAACATCATGGTGTACTCGTTTGCACCCATAATCAGTGGCTTCATCTTTAGCAGAACTTTCATGTATCCTCCTTGCCTACTTGAGTGGGATACCCGGCCTGCATGGTGGTCAAAACAGCGAAACATTGCGGCACATGACAAACCATTTACTCGCCCATTCTGTAAATTCTTCTAGGCTCATGTTGTCGTCGTGGGTTGTGTATTTTACGCCTACATTGTACGGAGGATCTGTCAGGCAGAGATCCACCCCAGACAGCCCCGGCAACACCTCAAGGCAATCTGCGTGGTAGATGGTGACACTATCAGAAAGTCTAACTTTCATCCATTAGCTCTTTTATAAACTCGGCTACAACATCAGAATGATATGTATCGGAGTCTACAGGAAGTATGTCTGTGTAACACCCCTCTGCTGTATCGTGGTGGCCTGATGCGTAGCCTGCATTATAGAGCTCAATCAAGACTTTATCTGTGATTGTATTTGAACTAGTAGGAGGATGCCATGCAGTTTCTGCGTCTTTTTGGTCAAGCTTTGCCAGTATCCTCCTGCCGACAACCTCGCGCCCAAGGGCCGCCATTGCTTCGGATTTATCATCGCGCAATTGCTCAATATCTTTGCTGTTTTCACGCGCCGCGGTTCTGGCGTAGCGCAGATCACGCACAAGTCTTTCTAGGCGTGGCTTGTCAAATGGCATTTCGGCATCAATGTATGCAATCCAGAATGCTAGTCTATAGTCTACTGATTCTATAATATTTTCCGTTGGGGCACCCATCCTTTAGTCCTCCCTCGCTGCTTCAAGTAATGCTTTCTTTGCTAACTCCATCATGAACCCGAGCGAGCTATCGAAGTCGTCTCGGACGTAGTAATGCCGCCATCGCAGGGTACGGCTGTCCGTAGTAACTGAACCCATGGACATTGTGGCCGAAAACATCCTATTTTGTGGATTGTCGTTGCAATCTTCTTGCTCTATCCTGATTTCTAGACGTTTGATTGTGTTCATCTTGCCAACCTCCTTGGTCTAGCCTTCCAAGCCTCCGAATCGTGGCTAGGGTCGCCCGGCCTGCATGGGAGACCGGGCACCCAAGGTTCTCCTAGCGTCTAATCCACCAGAAGATGTCCACCAATGCGATGGAGATCACGGCCAGCAGCATTCAATCACCTCCTCTCTGGTTACTTGGGTATACGCCCTTCAGACAGATACCAGAACGGCGGGTCGTCTCTCAGGTCGGACCACTTGAACCGGCGGCGGCCGACCGTGTTGCCGCCCGAGGGGTGTACTCCGCCCAACAACAGGCCTTTCTTTTTATCGCTCTCGATGAGCCGGCCCTTGAGCCAGCCCTCACACCACGTGTTCGCCATCACATACTGCACCTTCGGCTTCGCGAAACCTGTCTTTTTCATCTCTCCTCCTCATCAATGCCCAACTGCCTCTCGACCTCTCTGCGCGGGCCGCCCATCAGCCTGCCAAGCAGGGATCCAAGCACCAACTGCAGAAAGCCACCCACTATGACGAATAGAAACACACAGCCGAGTACCTTTGAAAATGTGGTGAACTCCATAGTCAGGCTCTTCCCTTGAGGAGTCTGTATGTCCACATAGAGGCAACTGTTCCGCAGGCCGCCCAGGCCGCGAACTCGACATAATCACCCGAGGCGACCTTGTCTGCGTAGAAGACCGTCAACATACATAAAACACAGTACACAATCTCTTTCGCGTCACCCTTTTCCATCACTCCACCCCCAGCAGTTCACCAACAGTCATATCAAACACATCAGCTAACTTGATAAGCGTGAACGCGCTCGGCATTCTGACTCCCAACTCGAACTGTCTAATTGCGTTGTGGCAGATGCCTACATCACGCGCTACTTGACGCAGGCTTTCAGGTCCGCGGAGTTGCTTCATGCGGGCTGCGAACTCACGCTGGATGCGTTGCTCTGATACTGATTCGTTCATTTGCTATCCTCCATGGTCCCTGAAAATAGATCCAGTCCGTGCGTCTCCTCGACCGCTCGCTTCAGGTTTACAACGCCAATGTTGAAATAGGACGGCTTGAGTTCACAGCCCCAGAATCGGCGACCGAGCTTGAGGGATTCGTACCCCTCCGACCCGATGCCGGCGAACGGTGAGCAGACCAACTCGCCAGGATTAGACCACAGCCGAACGCAGCGCCGGATAGTTTCGAGTTGCAATGGGCAGATGTGGCGCTCGTCCTTCTCGGCACGGGCCTTCTGGTATCTGAGGACATCGCCCTCCAAGATGCCATACCAGATCGGATGCGCCCACTTGATCCATGTTTCGTTGTCAATATCCGTATCAACCGGAACACGGTTCTCTCCAGGCTTGCGGAATACGAGGATCGTGTCTGCGATCGCAGGACGTGACCACGATGAATCCTTGTTGAGTTGCACAAAGAGCAACGCCTTGGCCTTGGTGCGGATCGCCTGCGACTGCGGGTTCTTGTCGATCGTGACGCGCCCATGGTAGATCCATCCCGCCTGGTTGAATGCCCTGATCGTGTCGCCGGGGAAGTCTTTCAGCCCGATGAATCCATCCGACGATGCGGTGGCTCCAAGCTCGGATACGTGGACCGCGCAGTTGCGGCCCGGCATCGTGACACGCTTCAACTCCTCGATGATGAACTGGAAGTGTTCCCAGAAGTCAGCCGTTGACTTGCTGTTGCCGAGGTCACGCGGGGATGCACTGTAGGTGTAGAGCGATGAGAACGGGGGAGAGAACACCGACAGCCCCACCGACTCATCCTTGATCGACTTCATGCGCTCGACCGAATCGCCGAGCATTAGATCCCATCCCTCGCCGGTTGCGTCCTCTTCGATATAGGGCGTGTGGTCCGATACATCCGCCGACAGTTCCGTCTTCTCGTATTCCTTTACATGCTTGATCAGGTTGTCGCCCATCCTGATAGCCTCCTTCTCTTTGCGTTTCACGTTCCGATAGATCGGGCGCTCGATGTCCGCCAGGATGATGTGAGCGTCAACGGGATGCTCCTGCCCGAATCGCCACTCCCGCCGGATGCACTGGTAGTATGCTTCCCACGAGTCCGACAGTCCGACGAACGCCATCTTGTGAGCGTTCTGGAAGTTCATGCCGAAGCCTGCGATCCTCGGCTTGGTGACTAGTACGCGGTGACGCCCATCCTGGAACCCCTCGATCGCTTCAATCTTCTTCTCCAACGGGTCAGATCCCTTGACCTCGACGGCATCCGGTACGCAGTCTGCCATCGCGGATGACTCAGCGTTCAGCCCACACCAGACGATCCACTGATCGCCGTTCTGGTTGACCATCTTGACGGCCTCCTCGATCCGGCCTGCCATCGTGGCCTTGCGAACCTTGGCCCGATCACCGACACCCTTCAGCCCCATAAAGAAGAGCGTGTCATCGGGCTTGTAGTTCGTGTCCACGAACGAGGGGATGATGTTCAGCGGCGGCAGATCGTATCCCTCATCCGAGTAACCGAGGTCTGACGGCTTGCGCACCGCCATCCCCCACGATGCCAGCCAGCGGTAGAAGTGATCTTCGGCATGACGCTTGAGCCTCCAGGCCGTCGATGTCTGCTTATCGTGCATCTTCGAGTTGTTCGCATCGTGGACAAAGAACGTCGCCAGCATCTCAGGCCGGGTCATGATGCCGAGGAAGTGCGCGTGGTTGGCGATCTCTGCCACGTCGTTAGGCGCGGGCGTTGCGGTGCAGCACAGCCGATGCGGCACGCATTCGAACTGCTCTATCAGTTTGGCGCGGGTCTTTGATGCCAACCCCTTCAAGATCGACGACTCATCCAGCACAACCGCCTGGAACTTGGACGCATCGAACGAGTCGATCATCTCATAGTTGGTGATCGTGACGCCGGGAATGGATTCAGCCTGTGACCGCGCATACTTCGTGATCATGCCGAGCTTGTCGGCCTCACGCACGGTCTGGCGAGCGACAGACAGCGGGGCCACGATGAGCGTGTTCATCGCCACCAACCGTGCCCATTCAAGTTGCATGAACGTCTTGCCAAGGCCGGTGTCGGCGAAGATCGCGCTTCGCCCTTTCCGGCACGCCCATCTCACAAGGTCACGCTGGAATGGAAACAGGATCGGGTTGATCTCATTTGCGTCAAGCTCTCGACCACAGGCAAGTACACTGATTGCCTTGGTCTTGAGGAAGTCCTTGTATTCCATTTATCCTCCAAGTTGAAGGGCACCGCGGAGCGTGTCACGCGGCCCGGAGGGACTGAGACTCCGGCAGGGGAACCACTCCCTGGCCCTATTGAGCTGCTTAGTGTCCGTCTTTTGCTGCTTCAGCATTACGCATCATCAACTCAGCCTCATCCTCACGGTCCTTCACATCCTCATACCCTTCAATCAGGTGCTCGCCTACTGTCACATCCATGCCGCCGTCTGTGTTGGGGATGAGGTTGAGGTCGTCGTATCTATCGAGGCTCCATACTGCCCACATGATGTTTACCCACTCGGTGAATCCACGTATGCAGATGCAGTCATCCGGTGTCTGTATGGTGCGCCTGACCTCTCTGAATGAGGTTGGGTTGCACATGAAGAGTGCGTCATCAAGCTGTGTGCGTGCGTTGTCGTGCCAGGCTAGGTTGCGTGCTGCGTACTTCTCGGCGAGGATGTTGGCAGAGCCATCCTCATTGGCCTTGAGTATCATGGCCTTGACGCATGTGTGCTGGGTTTTTAGGGGTAGGTTGGTAGGCTCATTCATGTGGTCCGTCCTTTCGTGGCAGGTGGTTCGTCTTGGTTACATGGACTACTATCGGTGGTGGTGTTGGATATGTCCAGAAGTATTTGTCATCAAGAGGTATTTTGTTTTGAGAGTGGGCAGGGTGAGCCATGCCATGGTGCGATGTGGTGGCTTGACTTGACCTGTGAGGCGTGCCTTGTGTACGCCTCAGAATTCTGATGCACACGTAAGAGGGAGTTTTATAAGGACTTACGGGTGCGGCTGTAAGTGCCACCTCTGTATGTAGATAGGGATAGGGGGGTCAGTCCCTGGGTGTAAAAC
>PJEL010000493.1_pt1 | contig 46128 bp, 35 predicted proteins | sample 1853271 | NCBI WGS metagenome assembly PJEL01 (sample SAMN08108733, study PRJNA415343) | Invertebrate metagenome, whole genome shotgun sequencing project. | host: Globobulimina | place: Sweden: Gullmar Fjord | collected 2015-08
ATATTGGGGAATGGCTTCTTCCTTCATCGCATTACCATTCGCGTGTAAGACTTGAAAATAAATAAATAATAACACTACATGCAGTATAATTGTTTTTCAATTTTTTTATTGGTACAAATTACCAGTATTTCAGCGATACTCGAAGAATTATTTGTGATATTGTAGGGATATTTGACAATATCAAGGGTGACTACCTATACCACAGCGCTGTGCTAGCACAGACAAAAGAACCAAAATAAAATAAAATGCGGCCATCAACATATATTGCTACTTGCGTGATTCTAGGGATCATCTGCTTCCCAGCACTCGTAGTTGGGCAATGTGGAGGGCCAAGCTTAGACGACATCGTGTCGAGCAAGGCAGAGTCCCTCAGCACGTTTGCATCATTGGCAAATGGGGCTGGACTGCTCGGTGAATTTTCTGACATGTCCGTGCCTGTGCACGTCTTTATTCCGAACAACGCTGCTTGGAATTCTTTTTTGGATGAATTTGGAATGAATGTCAATGAATTGGCTTCGGTACAAGAACTTGTCAAGGCATTGTTGTCGGTGCATGCAGTGGTGGACCCTGGGAATGCTGGATGCAGTCCAGTGACAGGGTCCAATTTGAAAACATTGCTGGATGAGCCCGGCCAAACGCTTTCTGTTACTCCATCCACTGTCTCAGATCCTGACCGAGTTACGGCTACCATTTTGGAGGTTATCTCAGTCAAGAATGGGCAGTTGTACGTCATTGATTCAGTGTTGTCATCATCTGGATCAAACGAAACAGCCTTGATTGGAGATTTTGCTCTCGCTCTTAAACGTGAGCTACAAGATAATGACGCACTCAGATACAATAAAGTTTTGCGTACTGCCACGAATGCCCTCTCGAAGGACGGAAACACCACCACTGGAAAATCTCCTGAGCAAGGCCTGTGCATGGGTGGAAAGCTGACTGACAAGAACGGTGAAGATCTCAACCTCAAGGGTTTCAATTGGTTTGGATTCAATAATGGCGAGACAATGGTGGATGGTCTGTGGAGCAATGATGGGCTGTCAGGAGATTTTGCGACTGTAGTTCGACGGCAGAAACTCCTAGGATTTAATGCTACCAGGCTCCCATTCAGCTTCAAAGATTTCAATCTTGCTCCCCTCGACATACAAAAAAATAACTGTTATGTTCCAACTGATATAGATGTTGCAAAGAGCGTGACGAAACCAGACTTTCCAGTTGTGTCAGCTCCTGAACTCGTGCCAGTCCTGGATTTTCTGCCCCCTGAGGCAGCATACAATGGAGATGTGTGCAACACGTATATTCCAGACACAAGCGTACGGGACCGATTTTTGTATGTAGTGAAGTTCTTTGCAGAGAATGGATTTTATGTCATGATTGATAACCATCTGCGAGAAGATGAAACTGCTCTGGATGATCCAGAGCTTTGGGTGAAGGAATATGCTGAGCTTGTCAAGGATTTGGTTTCTGATCCAGTGGTGAAAGACAAACTGATCATCGACATTCTTAATGAGCCAGGAGAGAAGAACATCAGTTGGAGCAACCTAACAACTCTATATTTGACTGCTATGGATGCAATTGAGAAGAGTACTGGAGGGAATATTTGGTATGCCATTGAAGGGACAATGCAGACAGGCATCACAGCAAACTGGGGGGATGGTTTCGTCACTGGAGATCAAGCATCACTGGAAGCACAAGATGATCCTCGTCCTTTTTTCGACGAATTGATGAAAAAACCGTATAGAGATAGGGTGATTCTTGCACCTCATGTATACCCTGAGTCGGTGACTACGGTCAGCAAAGATGCATCGGGTTCTGGTCTTTTCCGACGATTAGATTTGTCATTTGGTTCCAAGATGGCCTGTACAGGATATTGTAACGAAGACGGATGCATCGCATTTCCGGTCGTGATAGGGGAATTTGGATCACAATTCATCCTTGAGGATGACATCACCATGATGAATGACTTTGGAGACTACATGAATAATGAAGGCCTAGCAAAAAATAGTGATCGTCCAGAGATCTCCAATTGGTTTTATTGGTCTTGGAGTGCTAACTCTGGGGATACTGGTGGCCTCATTTTCGAAAACAACTCGGACATGGAATGGAAGAAGATTGACTACCTAGAGAAGGTAGGCTTGGAACCTTGGTATCATGACCAACCGCGCTTGATTGCAGGATTCATTTTGAAAAATGGTCCAACAGTGATAATACCTGGCGCATATATGATGGCTGCATATGTGGGGGTCGTCTTATTATATTTGTGCTCTTGTTGGCTTAGCAGGTGGTGGTATTCCAGGGGGAGAATGTCTGAGGTATCAGGGGGAAAGTTTCGCCTTGCGGCATCTACTGGCCGTGTAGATCTCATGGCTGGCATGAAACCGTTCGTAGAGGGATTTGATATAGAAAGTTCTGTGCTTGGCTTTACCGCTCTCCACGCTTCCTGCTGCCAGAACCAGCTTGGAGCAGTGCTGTGGCTGTGCCAGAATGGTGCAAACCTGAATGCTGTCAAGCTGGATGAGTGGAAGAATACCCCTTTACATTATGCTGCATATCGTGGTGATCTCGATTGCGTGAAGATCCTGTGTGCCTATGGTGCAGACCTGGGATCTGTGAACTTTACTGGCAACACTCCATCAGCAACGGCACTAGAGAGGGGCCATCATGAAGTTGCTTCGTACTTGAATTCTTTTGCGTCTGGAGATGTATTAACTGACCGTGATCGTTATGATGGTCACAAGTATGTGCGTTGCGGGTGTTCATGGGCCTTGGTTGAAGGTGAAGTGGATGTGTGTTCATCTGATGAGTTAGAGACATACTTGGTTCGAGGATTTGAGGGAATGGGGACGCCTGGAACAGAACCAGGACGATACTTGAAGGGGTTTAGAGTTACTGCAGTGCTTTATGTTTGTGTTTCATCTTGTTATCTTGTATGGCGTGCTCTGCGGAGTCTCAATCCAGGGTGGTGGCTCTTCTACAGTATACCTTTCTGGCTTGTTGAGGCTTTTGGTTGGACTTTGGGTCTCTGCTTTTTGTATTCCTTGTACTACCAAATTGATCGTCCAGGTCGCAATATTAAAAATATGCTGGATCAAGATGAGTTTCCAGTCGTTGATATTTACATCTGTCGCTATACAGAGCCTGTTGAAGTCCTTGAGGCGACAGTTCTTGCTGCATTAAACATTGACTACCCCGGAAAGAAGCTTTGCGTATACATTTTGGACGATGGAAACTCTCCAGAGGTGAAATCTATGCATCGAAGAATTGTTCAGCAAATAAAATACATGGGTCGAGAGGCAAAGTTGAAATATATTGCCCGCCCCAAGATTTCAAGGGTGCCGCATCATGCCAAGGCTGGGAACATCAACCACTGCTTATTGACAGAGTCTTCCCACTTGACAGACTATGTTCTTATTCTTGATTGCGATATGATTATTCATCCAGAGTTTCTTATCCGGACTCTGGGTCATTTTCTACGAGAAGATGAGTGCGGAAACTGGCAACAGAAGGACTTTGCTGCTTTGCTCCAGACTCCCCAGGACTTTTGGAATGTGGACAGGGCTGATCCCCTTGCACATTGTGGTCGCTTTATCTACGGTCCTTATTTGATGGGACGAGATGGTGTAGGTGCTTGTCCATGCTGTGGAACTGGAGTACTATTCAAACGCGACATTTTAGTTTCAATAGGGGGGCAGTCATATGGTTCCATCACAGAGGACTGCAATACAGCCATGCAACTCCTGTCGTGTGGATTTGCCAACATGTTTCTTGGCGAGCGTCTACAATATGGAATGGCTCCTGAAACCATAGATGGTCTTTTCAAGCAGCGTTTACGGTGGGCAACGGGAAATTTACAGATTTTGTACCATGACAATCCTCTCCGCAAGCGTGGTTTGACTATGGCACAGTCATTCCTATTTTTCGAAATTGGGGCTTACCATTACATTGCCTTTGGGACAGTCCTCATGACGGTCGTCCCAATAGTGTATATATTTTCGAATGCTTCACCGATTGCAGTAGAATATTTCTGGGAGCTTTGTATTGCATTTTGCCTTTTCTTTGTGTCCAACAGAGTCATGATTTGGTGGGCCCATCGAGGTTGCACCTTGGGAGGCAGTCTCGAACTGTGGAGGGGGAGTCAAATGTGGATTTGGCTATGTCCAAACCATATCAAAGCTATTATGAAAGTGTTTTTCGCAGAGACACCACTTTTACGGAGGTGGACATTTGAGATCAGTTTCAAGGTCACGGACAAAGACAAGGTTGGCTCAAATGTTTTTGAAACACTTGGACACACGTGGTTATTCCTGGTATATATGCTTGCATTCATTGCTTCGACATTATATTTCATAATCATCGCTTCGATCCGGCGTTATTCGGGTTGGGAAATTGTTTTGAATATAGCAGCCATTGGGTGGGGTGCATATGCATGTATATGCATGTGGCCTCCAGTTTCGACTTTACTACCTAGAGAAGAGATGGAGCAAGGATGGAGGATTAGATGGGAGCAGTGGTTTGACAGTGACAAGTTTGATGTAGACACGAAGAACAGAGTCGTGAGAACAAATCAATCTGGTGCTCTGAAATGGGACTCAAAAGGAAGTGTGGCAGACTATGAGAAAGGTAGATCTCTAAATAGATCTCTACGTACCATGTCCCTCAAGCGAATGTTTTCGGAAAACTCTGGTAGGGTTGCTTTGCCTGGGAAAACGATAACATCTCTCCTGCAGTCTGGGATGCTCACGTCAACGCTTCTACCAGAGCCTTCCATTGGATCAGGAAAAGTTGACACAAGGGAACTCTCTATAGATCAGGTGTACTCCCAGTATTTCGACAAGCTTGCTCAAATAAATTCATCAAAAGGGTTTTCTGGCTGTCTACCTGATATAGATGCTGGAATTGATGAAGAAATGGGTCAAATGAAGACCCAGAAAATGATCCAGGATGAAGAAAGGCAAGAGTACAGAATTTGTGGGGATGACTCTACAGATGTGCAAAACAAACGAACAGGCTTGAGCAGAAGTCCAGATGAATCACAACAGAGTGACGGCATTGATAAAAAATGCCCTCCATCCGCGTTTAAAGAGATCGTTTGTGACCTTGAATCAAGCAAATATTCTCACACAACACTTGACGATGAGGAAACACGAAAACGTGGCTTAGGTATCTTGCGATCAATGTCACGATCACAAACGAACATAATGCATCGAAATTCCAGGGAACTTGGAAGTGCAAGACAACCTAGCAAAATGAACGGAGAAGACATAGTCGATTCCAAACAATTGAAGCAACAAATGTCCACCATGCTCTCATCCTGCTTTTCAAATTTGTTAGATCTCCAGCCGAGTGCATTGGAGGAAAATGGCTTTGTTATTCCAGTTGTCCCTGCCAGCATATTTGACCACACGATTGCTGGAAGACCTAGCTTTGAATTCCGTACGGATCCAGAGGATAATATCTGGTTTTACTTGGTAAACGCTGCAATTCTTGCTGGTGCAATAGCTGGCTTGATACTATCTGTTATTTACCAGGGATTTTAAATAGCCAGCACGAAGTCCAGGCACGCTTGTAATCCGTCAATCACGCGGCTTTTGATAGACAGAGCAGAGTATTTGCATGTTCCCAGATGATGAGTAGATAGTACAAACCAGAAAAGGAAGAGGCACACAGGAAGCGACGCATTCAAATCCAATTGGTTTCAACTATCTCGACAGATATCTGTTCAACCTGCAAGTGTCAAATAGAGAGGGCTTCTAGGATGATACGATTATTACATATTTTAGTATTTTATTATAATATGTTACACATACTTGATACGTAGCACTACGTACTCACTAGTGAGGGATTGAGTTTCAATTACTACGTAACCAGGGATTGGTATCCAACACACATTTTTAATTACACCACTGAAATATATACCTACCTACCTACCTACTAGTAATTCCAGTACTATGGGGTGTGATGGTGAGAAAAAGACACAAGAGAAAGGTACCTCTTCCAACACCAACACAACCATGTTTGAAAGGGCAGTCTCCCATGCAAAAGAGTTTATAGAAGCCTCTCCAGAGGATCATAAGAAATGATTGAAGAATACCTTCAAGTCATTCTTTGGTACAGCAAAGGAATTGAAGGGCTCAGCTACAGGAAAGACAGTGACATACAAAGCTACAGTGGTTGTGGCACAATCTTCTTCAGATACTTCTTCAGATACTCCTCCTCCTCCTACTACAGACTACTAGCACGGATATGATGGATGTATGTCCTGAGACGCGTGCATGTATGAATGAATGTATGAATGAATGAACATGCCATCAATCTAGGACCACTGCTACAGGAGTATCAATTGGTACATGGATGGACATACAATTCATAATAATAATTACCAGAATACTATATGTTGTAATTAATACTATATTGTACACTAGCACAGTCAATGGAATGTGTAGAGACCATGACTGGTAGCATTCTGTCGTTGTAGCAACAAGAGTTGGAGGTCCTGGGCCTGTCACCACAATTGTGCAGGTGTGAATTATCCATTGCAACGACGACGCACGAGTCGGTGACTCTCGGCTGTCGAGACTTCTTAGGTGTTAGAAAAATGATGCGACATGCTTCTGAAGATGTGGAAGAGCCCAAGGGTCTCGTGGAATGTTTGTCACGGGGACATGACAATGATTCATCTCCTGGGGGTTCTGGACAAGGAATGGCCAAGGTGTCGATGGATTGTTGTTGGGATGAAGTAGAGTCGGCTCTATCGTTTGCTCTGGATCTGTATCAATACGATAGGGGTTTGGAGGATGGTTCTGTTCCAGAGACTGAAGACACAGGTGAACCTGCTGTGTTTGGTCGGATCAGGCGCACACTGTTGCATATGGAGGTTATCAGAGGTGCTCTTGGATTTGATGAGGGTATACAAAAGGAGATACGGGAGTGTGAGTTTGTGATTGAGATGGGGGAATGTGATGCTGCAGCGAGGGGTCCTGTTGGACCTTTTACTGTGTGTGGGGCATGTAGTTTTTCATCGCTGAGGAGTGCCCTCTCTGTTCCTCGCCATGGTAAATGGATGTATGAAGTACACCTGCGTACTTCTGGGATCATGCAGCTTGGCTGGGTGACACCTGTGACAGTGTATACCTCTGAAGATGGAGTTGGGGATAGTAAAGATAGTTTTGCATACGATGGGAAACGAGTTAGGAAATGGAATGTTTCCTCGACGGATTATGGTGAACAATGGACCTCAGGAGATGTGATATCTTGTGGGATAGATTTCGATGCCGGTGAGGTGGAGTATTGGAGGAATGGGGTTTACCTTGGGGTTGCATTCTCACCTCTTCATCTTACAGAGGAGGATTCACGGCAACTGCCGTATTTTCCGGCAGTTTCTCTCAGTTATGGAGAATCATGTGAAATTAACCTGGGAAATCTTGGCTTTCGGTATCCTGTCAAAGGGTATGTTCCAGTACTTGAATTCCATGATACACGGCGCCGGGCCCTGTCTGATCAGGCAAGGTACTTGACAGATTCGTTGGAGAAGCTGGTCATCATAGGGGAAGCGAAAAATAGAGCTGCGTCTCCCAGAGCAGCTGCTGCTTTTGCTGCATCACATGCAGTGGAGTATTTTGGACTCGACGAAGAGGATGATGAAGAGGCAATAGTGTCTCTGGCAGGGAAGAGTGCTATGAGTGACACATTTGCTAGGGCGCAGGAGGATGCCGCAAAACTCGTACTTGAATCGTTGGGAAGGGTTATGTTGATGGATGAGGCTATTGTAGATGAGTATTTTCTAGATTCTTGTCGCCGAATGAAAACATATGATCACACAGGATCTGCCTTGACACGATATTTAGAACTCGTTGCCATGTGTCTTCCTGCTGATGTCTGTCAATCGCTGGTTCACAGCCTTTGCACCTGCTGTGCAAGAAGAGTGCGGAGAAATATATGGACATGCGAAGATGATCCCGAGTCTTGTGATGCTGTTGTGTACTGTTTGATTTGGTACCATGCCATGAAGAATGAGACATTGGCCAAGTATTGGATATCTGACAGCTCCTGGATGGACGAGTTTGAGGACTTTTTTTTCTTCCGACAGCCTACTGCTACAGATTTAGAGGTTTTGATACCATCATCTCTGGATGACGATATAGAAAATGTGCTGGATAGAATCATAGGGGTGAAAGGAGGTGATGCGTCTGACTCGGAATTGCTGGAAGTTGTGACAGAGCTTGTACGGTTTTTAAATCGGATTGACGACGTCCATTCTCTATTATTGCAACAGTTGATGAATATTCCAGAAAATATATGTGATGTTTCAAAGGATTTGTCCGAGAAACAAATAGAGTCTCAAGTTGATGACTTCTTGGGTGCCTTTGAGCAGGGCCAGGTGACTGATGTCCCCAGGGATGCATGGCTGGAAGCAGTTATGAGGGTGATGCAGTTCAAACATAGCGATACATACGCACAGATTCCTCGATACTTGAGTGATTTTGTCCGTCACATTATTCAGAAAAATATCAATGCAACGAGAGAGGTCACACCACCGGATCTGTCTCACCCATCTGTTCTCTGCTCCTTGCTCAGCTTCATGACACGGGCATCGAGAAAGTTTCTGAGAAATGTTCATTTGGAAGGGTCTAGCTTTGAGTACCCTCGAGAGGCATTCCTTAGAGGCATTCGATCAGCTCTTATTGGGGTCAATGGTGATAAAGATGATGACAATCTATCTCCTGATGAACGAATTGGAGGCGGACTCTCATTTCTATGCAAAAGCTCGCTTGTTGAGGTTTGTGCCAGATCGAAAACACCGATTCTGGTACCTAGGATTCCAGAACAGATAGAAGGAAGAGATTGGACGATTCCAATGGATTTGAGACCTGCTACTGTGTTCACAGGGGATGCCCCTCCATGGTCGTGGTGGCTCTTGGATTCGTGCTTTATTCTCTTCCACTTGGGAGCAGGTCAGATGATGAAGAAGATCAATACATTCATGCAGACATTTGAGGCAGCAATGTCCACATTTAAAACTATGGTGGATAAACTTTCAAACGAAGATGCTGATCAGGACTTTATGGAAATGTCTTTGAAAGAATGCAAAAAGGCCATGATGCATTCCTTGAGAATGCTCATGTGGCATTTGAATTGGCTCATGCCAAAATGGAAACAGCAAACACTTGGTGCAATTGCATCAACCATGTCAAGGGTACTTTTAGAGATCCAGAAAGATGAGAATGCGCCAGATGTATCATATGTGGCTGATTTCTACGTTGAAAATATCTTGGATATGATTCTTGCATGTCGAGGACCAGAGGTATCCTGGCCTACATATGATGGGAATTTGCAGGTTCTATTTGAACCAGTACTCAAGCTTTGCATAAATTTCACACAAGATCCACGTGTACTGAATCCACGTGTTCAAAACTCAGTCTTATATTCTATTTGGATAATGCTACGTGATGAAGACACCTGTTCATTCATTGTCCAGTCCAAATACGCAAGGTCAAACCTTTTGCCCTGTCTGATTGAATCCTTCAGTCATTCAAGGAACTGGATACACGCTTCGAATGCATTTGGTTTGCTTGTTCAAAATAGTGGACTTGCGCCCAGAATTGGAAGTGAGGAGGAATCAAAAGCACTTGCAAGCTGCAGAGCCATCATTCGTGGTTGGCTAAGGCACATTCTATTAGAGAATCATGCCTTGAGCAATAGTATGTTTAGCAATCTCATAGACCGCCTCAATTGGATTTCTCCAGAACTCATAGTGATAATCAAGGACCTCCATCACCAAATCTGTGGACCTGGATCACTGGATGACTACAGTTTGAATTATAGACGAGCCCTTGCTGCATGTGATCTCATGTATCATTTACTGCGTCTGCTGGAACTCACATGTACATCAGATCCAGATGCAGTTTTATCCAGAGAACCATATGCAGATATGATACGTACAAGACTGGCCGAACACATGTCATGGGGATTACAGAATTTCTCTGGAAAGTCACAGGCATACAAGCTTATCAAGGACATTCACGAGAAAAACAGTACTGGAATTATCCGCATTGGCAGAGATGCGAGACCAACTATGATTGCAGAAATTCTGGGCCCCTATGTCGGCATACTAGTATCATTACATTCACATGGATGTGACAATGTGGACACAGAGTCATCGGCAGATAGAAACCTTGGATTCACATCATTTTTGCAGCAGCTCTATGACAGTGGTGCAGTCTCTCATGTCATGGTTCATGAATGCCTCGACATGATCACCAACCAGGCTGCTTCTGGATTACGGCCTCCCACCATGAGTGACCTGGATCATGCAGGTGAAATCATAGATCTGTTGGAGCATATTCATGAGGAGAAGATGAAACAAGATGCCGCTTCTCTCTCTGAAGAGCTACTAGTACCCGAGGAATTCTTGGATCCAATTCTCAATGTGTTGATGAAAGATCCAGTCATCTTGCCTGATTCAAAAGTAACCCTGGACAGAAAAACGATTCAGAGGCATCTGACAGTGAGCCCAACAGACCCATTCAGTCGATGTGAGTTGAAAGAAGAAGATCTCATCCCCAATCGTGATCTGAAGAAGAAGGTCGAGGAATGGCTCACTCTGAATGCAATCAGCCAGAGCAAATCTCTCTAATCTTTCAAGTAACAAGAGATTTGTTGTTGACCAGTTGATCCCTCAAGAACAGGTAGAGGTGAGAGATATTCATCATGGGACAAGAGCGTGCCAGATAATGTTACATATAATAATATTATTAAATATAAAATCATCTCTATTGTAGTTGGATATTCAATCCAATAGGGAGCACGCGTCATGAAACATTGTTGGTAACCAACATCCCAATATTCCAGCAGCAACCTCATGCTCCATCTGAGTATATTTGCTGATTTATGTATATAGAAGAATAATAGAAATGGAGATATCCAGGAATTTTGTCACCCAGAGTCGAGAATTCTCTTGCTTTCGTCAGTCAGTGAAACGACAGTTGAAACGCTCTTCGTATCAAACGATATCTCTCCACGCGTTGCCTAGGCGCTTGTATCATCATAGAGATATAGATAAGAGTGATCCGGATGATTGGTGGGGGGCATCGATTGGAACAGCATCTTCAAGAACAACAACCAGATCACATGGCCAGTCTTCAACCAGAGACAGGACCTCTCATCGTCGCACAGACGACGTAGCACACGATGAGAGTGACTTTTGGTACTTTGAATCGTCTCATGGAAATGAACCAAAGACATATTACTACCATGAGTACCACTATATGCATTATTATCACACACAAAGTCAACAGAATTGGAAAAAGTCTGGTGCCCAGATGGATGTCAGCTCTCCAGATCATGCCCTGGAGATGGCTTCTCGATCTTTCGCCATAGCCCTTGAAACTGCTGCTATAGAAATACAGAATACTACGTGTACCGATGCCAGTACAGATGAATTAGAGAACACAATAATACAAGAAATTAGAAATGTGGCAGAATACTGTGGATCTGACATTGTGTCGTTTGCCCGGGTCATTGGGGTTCTTGATGTAGAATCAATGCCAGATTCTACTTCTCGTGAAATATTACTACGCAAGGCTCGGAAGTCCATTGTGTTTAGGTTCCATCCAGATAGGGTCAATCATCTCAAGAATTCAGGAAAGAGATTGTCCTATCTCTTGGGTCATTCAATACTCCAAGCCCTGAGTACAATGCAAACACGATGAAAAACTCTTGTCCCGAGCTGTCCTGTATGTACATACACGTGTATGAATGTAGATCTGAATCTCCATCTCCATATGTATGTATATATGGAAGAATAGAATATGGAGATCTCTCTATACCTATATTATAGAGAGAGAATCCTGTTGGTACTAAAATTCTCAAATGAGTCATGGGATGCAGTGCGTTCTCTGTATAATCAAAAAAAGATTTGAATATATTTTAAATAATAGAGAAAAGCTTCCAGAAGAGAGAGGTTGTCGTTCATAACTCTACATGAAATCATAATCATTTATTTGAAGAACCAAGCCTCTACTGAAGGAAAGCTACGTTGAATCCATTGCTCAGTGGTTTGATATATTTTCATTTGATCTAGAAATACATTGAAAGATCTCAGTCTTGAAACAGTGATCGGAACAGGCAGGGTTTTTTTCATTCTTGTGACGCACATCACCATGGGAAGCAAAGACACCGGGAATGATTCCGGGAATGACTCTTCTGGTAGTACAAAAAGGAAAGTAACTGTTTTTAAGGCTGCTGATGAGCCAAGTGAAGAGATGATTGCGAGTGTTGTGACTCAAGTTGGGAGGGACTCTGGACAGAACGCTGCTTCTGCTCGAGAGGAAGAGGATATGGATGAGAGAGGATCTGGCTGGCTTGCCAAGATAAAGAGGGCGATCTGTTGCTTTTCATTTGTGCTGGGGGATGTGCAGGAAAGGGATATGTATATGAACGAGAACGATCCTAGTATGGAGTTGGCAGATGTGTGTCGCTGGCCAGAGCCTGTGATTGGTCCTCAGAGTAAAGAAGATGAGGGGAAAAAGACTTTGATCTTAGATTTAGATGAAACGTTGGTTCACTCATCGTTTCGACCCGTGCCTTCTCCTGATTTTGTGATTCCTGTGGAGATTGATGGTAGAAATGTGGATGTCTATGTCATAAAGAGGCCCTATGTTGACGAATTCTTAAAAGCAGTGGGCCCACGATTCGAGGTGGTTGTTTTTACTGCTTCTCTCGGTAAATACGCAGATCCATTGTTGGATCTATTGGATATCCATAAGGTTATTAAATGGAGATTGTTTAGGGAGGCTTGCTATCCGTTTGAAGGATCATACGTGAAGGATTTGCAGTGCATGGGTAGGGATCCAAAGTCTATGATTTTAGTTGATAATTCTCCCCATTCATACGCTTTCCAGCCCGAAAATGCGGTGCCTATAGGAACATTTATTGACGATATGGAGGATCAGGAACTGTTAGATTGCTTAGATACATTACTGGCGGTCGAGAATGCCCCGGATGTGAGACCTACTATTAGCTCAGAGCTGCGGAGGAAAGACATTGAAATCTTTGGTGCGTACCAGCCATAGTAGTTTATTATAAATAAACGATATGATTAAACTATTTAAACTGTCGACATTACTTTGAATGGATCAAATAGCGCAAGCTGTATATATTAGACTCACAAATGCTGCCCAAGTCACCCTGAAGGCGATGCAGTGTCTTGTGGATTCCACGAAACACTGGCTGAATTTCAGAGGACTTTTGCTCTAGGATGGGCCCGTGCCTTGAGCATATTTGATTTAACCATACAAGAACATGTTCTATATGTGGTGTCCCATTTTCTAGAATATCTCCGAGAGCTTTCACTATTGGCACGATAGCACTGGAAGGTACAGTTGCAACGATTGAAGGGACAATGCCAGGTGAGGTGCACAGCAGCACTTGCTGTATTAATTCCTGGTCACCCAACCGAATCGCTATCAGGATGCCTCTTAAATATGCACCTGACTTTATGGAATGTAAGACAGCTGCCGGAGTTATGTCTTCGGACAAATCTGTCGGATCAAATGTCATTGTATTGTCCAATCCATACATGAGCACCCCACCTGGGGTTGCTGCAGCCCATGTCCTTCCAGTTGGTGCAAGTGATACGCATCGAGTCACGGCAGATCCCTGACTTTGATACGCAATATCTCCAGGAAGAAGCTTTGCCGTGATATCTTCCTCTTCATCTTCACTGTTGACATCTCTGATGTCAGAAAGAGGACCAGCATCTGTCATATATTTGGAATTCAGTTGGTCCAAGACACCATCAAGTGCTCTATTATGAGATATTTGAAATCTACGAAGCATGACTTGTTCCTTCATATCATATACACATACGTATTTAGAGCTCCCTCCCGCCAGAAGGAAGCTTCCATCTGCAGAGAAGGCCAGTGATGTAAATGCTCTCCCTGAAGATGAGTTGCCTGCTGCCCTACGATCATATTTTGATCTACCACCAGCAATATCCCGTCTCCCATGAATAAGAAATTCAATTTCTGCATCTATGGCGTCCCAATAGTATATTTGGCCATCAAGTGTTGATGATGCAAGATGCTTGCCATCTGGGTGCCATGCCAATGCCAGCACATCATTATTATGTTGCAGGACATCTACATTTCCCTTGCCACTAAAAACATCCCAGGTTCTAACAGTTGCGTCCCAAGACGCGGAAGCGAGAATAGATGATCCTGGAGCAAAATGTGTCATAATCACAGGACCTTCATGAGCAGCAAGAATATCCAAGAGTTTACCAGTCTTGAGACTCCATACAAATATCTCAAATGTATCCTTGCTTCCTGCGACAATGATATCTCCAGATGCATCAACACTAAGCGAACTAAATTGAACAGACTTTGGACTAGTCAAAGTTCTGAAATTACGGTATCGAACGAGATCAAATGCCCGGACTGTTCCGTCTAAAGACGCACTCACAACTGCATGGCCACTAGGTATGAACCTGACTGCTGTGACAGGTGCTGTGTGGTCCGAAAATGTAACAAAGCAGAATCCGTTTGCTACTGTCCATAACTTGATTCTAGAATCGGTTGACCCAGTCACTAACATGGATCCATCATTTGAAAAATCTAATGACGTGATATCATACGCATGTCCCTGCTGTTTCAAAACATATGTTTCACTTCTCCACTCCCACACCAACATCTGGCCCAAGTTCGCACTTCCCACAACAATCCACTCTCCAGATGCATTAAAACACATGGATGTTATCGGATCTTTCCCGATGCTTAGAGTGTGCACCGTCACAAGATCAGGCAGTTGCAGCAACTCGAACAACCCTCTTGAGAAACCAACAGCAAGAATACCCACTTCTTTATGCATAGCACATGCAGTCAGCTTGCAACCTCTTTGATTGAAATAGTATTTATCGACCAAGCTCCAGTGACCTCCGAAATATGTCAGCGATTGTCCATTGTTGTCTCCCTCCTGTGACCCTTTGACCTCTGTAAAGTAATTCCATGAAAACAAGGCCCCATCCTTGGATAATGTATACAAATGCGGCACATTCTTACCAATCAGACTTGCAGAATCTCTAATGTTTTTGGTAGTGAAATACACACCAATGGGTGCCTCTTTGTGGCCACTCAATGTGGGGGGAAGGTATCCATCAATGGAATTCAGAGACCAGACCCTCACAGTCAAATCCTTTGATCCAGCAACAATCCACATTGAATCTTCACTCCAATCCAGAGACACAATATCCGCGTGACAATGACCATACGTACGGTGTAATTCAAGTGGATTTATCGATTTTGACATCCCAGGACGATGCCACACTTGAACCAAGCGACCAACCCCAACAGCCAAGTACTGTCCATCAGGGCTGAACGCGGCCACTCGGACCTTATCTTTGAATGAAAAGTGATGCAACAAGGCATTATGTTTCCTATTAATCACAAGAGATCGTCCTTCATCATCCACAGCAACCAGAATGATGCCATCAGGTGAAACACACAGAGTTCTCACATGTGAACGTAACTCATACGCAAGAGTAGAACTCGTCGATTTAACCAAATCAACCTATATAATATACATGATAACGATCCTCAAACATCACGTGTCCACAAAAACGACGAGATAGAGTCCAGATCCAAGATATCAAGGGAATTGCATGCCATGCGTACCTGTGACACTCGATTCCCGACTGGCGCGAGAAGGGTATCTCCCGTCATTACGACGGAACCACCCTTATATGGTGCTCCTAGAAGATTCTGAAATGTATAATCCATTTTATTGTGTCCTGAGAAGATTTCTGACGGGCAACATAATCATTCACCTTGTTACATGGGGAAAAAGAAAATATCAATATCTCGTACTTACTTCTTTGCCAGTAACTGAGTCTTGTCCAAAACATAACCCGTTGCAGCCAACCATCCAGCACAAGAGAGTACTCGTGGCATCAAGAGGTTGAGGACTGGAGCATGGGCAGCTGCTTCAAGAATGACACAGCCAATACCGACAACAATAAGGACAGAGTTAATTGGCAATTTTGGCTTTCCATCGGATCCAATGGTCCATCCAGCTCCAGAAGAAGAGTCGTTTTCGTAATCGATAACTTCCAAAGCGGTTGGCACGATATCAGTGAATGGAACACGGACAAAACCCCTAGAATCTTCTGCCTTCTTTGCATCAAGGACTGTACCTTCTGGAGCCAATGTTGATGGATCGACACTTGGAGCAGACAATACAAGAGAAAACATATATGCTACACCAGCAGCAGCACCAGCTGGCTCTGAGGCAAGATTGAATAGCAAATTAAGCCCTGGGATGGAGTGGGCAATGGCATCAATCAGGAATGCTCCTACCAATGGGGCAGCGCCCTCAACTGTCTGGAGTTTTTCAATTGATTCATCAATGTCTCCCTCTCCTGTAGCGGTAACAACAGCTGTCACGGCAGCTCCAGCAGTGAGACTGCTGAGCAAATTCACAAAGAGGTTCGTGTCTGCCAAGGCTCGGGTCTGGACAGCAAGGTGTCTTGCTCTGTTTGGTCCTCTCCTGGTGGGAGCCCACAAAGCTGATCGGCTTGATGCTTGCTTGCTTGTGGCCACAAATCCTTTTTGGGACTGATATTGTTTCATCATTGTTATCTGCATGCTGATCAACTTCTCCTGTTTTTGCTTTCAGTGAATTGGTTGATTTCGTGTAATCTCGAGTCGGTGACGAAGACAGATAAAATGTCCAGTATACCACTTGACCCAACGTGTATCGCTAAGATGTATTATTTGAAATGAAATGTATGCCGTAAACTGTCTGCATCATGTCACATGTGATCGAATTCCACCAGAATTCATGACGATCCTTGTTTCAGATAAGAAGATCTGATCTCAAATGGTTTCAGCCTCTCTCATACGATTGATTTTTTCTCAACCATCTCTCTAGCGATCATAAGATACTCATACAGGGAGTCGTTTGGTACAGTATTATAATCTTTATGAAATAAATACATCACTTTAATGTAGCAGAAGTAGTAGTAGCAGACGTGGGAGAGATACATGCAGCAACCAGGGATGATGATGCCTCCTGGGGCCTTTGTAAGGCCACCACCACCACCACCTCCTTCAAGGGCAAGCCACAAGGACGCAGTGCAGGAAGATGACAGGCCAAACATCCTTGACATGTCATATGAAGAGTATCTAGAAAGCTTTGAAAAGATGAAGAAATCAGTGGTACTCTCTGAATCTCCTCAGGACCAGGGAGCATCGTGAGTTTTAAAGCTCACAACAAATTTGTGTCTGTTTCATTCATGTTTGCATTATACTTTGTATTACAATATCTATTCTTTTTTGTATGATAGTCAATGTCAGTATTCAAAATATCATCAAGTAACGCCAAAGGTTTATGTATAGATTCTGCATAGACAAAAATGCATGTTAAAGTTTTACCTGTATCTGGTAAAGTAGAATGTACTTTACTCAAGGTCTCAGAGATCTTGGTGGAAAAAGATTCGTCATTGCATATTGCTCAAGAGTAGCAAATATATACAAGTATATGACATCACCGACCTTGGACGAATAAAACACGTAAAATTGCCTCAGAGAGAAGATTAGGGTATGATCAGTGGCGTTCAGCTGGAAACCAGCTGAACAACCTCATCTGACACGCATGAATGAAATGAAGTTCTCCTCATTGGCAACAAAAATATATCATATATAGTAGTAACGTACCATTCTTTCAAGTCAATCGAGCGATCAAATGATTCACCCATCACCATACTATCGGCATCAAAAAAGAAGCCTCCACCTTGATCATCGTCTTCATCGCTGTCTGGGTTTCTAAGAGCACCGTCACACATTGCCTTGAACGCTCGATCCAGCTGCTCTTCCTCTTTAAAAAAAATATGTACCTCTCCGATGCTCTCGATTCCTGCATCTTCTTCTACCTCCACGTCATCATCATCATCACCAGCAGTGTCAATCTGAAGATAGAGACATTTCTCCCCCGACTCTCCACAAGGAGTCTGATCACAGGCAATTGCCGATACACTAATAGATGTAAATTCAAATCGCAGATCCTCTCCAGTTGCAGCCTCAGGTCTCCACACGATATCCCTGCATTCACACATGCATCACATCACAACATATGACGACGAATCTGTTTTCATCCGAGAGACAGCCTATCCATTAATCTAAATATATATATATTAAAATATACACCATCATGTACGTACGTTTCCCTAATACCCAGGATGCCCGTCCCTCGGTCGTCGTCTTGACTATTCCCAGAAGTAATCAGTCGACATTGGGGAAACACAATCTCCTCAAACGTCATCTATATCGTTTACTATCCTATAATATTCAATTAGAATGAATTTTATCATAGAAACATCGCTGTGTGCACGACATATACTGCAGTGGGGTTCCAGATGACTTTTTAAACCTTTTCTTGTAGCTTTTTTTTTCTTCAGCTCCGCTCGTATCATCACAAGAGGAACTGTTTGCTCAATCTCTCATATTAAAAATCATAAAATCATTTCCATCATGATATCTGCGTTGTTGAGGAGGGACAAGACCCTGGCGTCGGTGGTCCTCCGCGCGTCATCTGCAGAGATGATGACAGTCTCAGGGTTATGTACAACCCAAGATACTCCAACTGCACAAGGACCGTCTAGATTCGTACATCCATGTTATTCTACCAGTTCACAGGGCGATCAGCATACGCCTGCCGTATTTGTTGACAAAACGACTCGGGTCATTTGTCAGGGTTTCACTGGCAAGAACGGAACGTTTCACTCCCAACAGGCAATCGAGTATGGTACCAATATGGTTGGAGGTGTCACTCCAAAGAAAGGAGGGACAACGCATCTTGGTCTCCCTGTGTTCAACACGGTAAAGGAAGCAAAGGAAGCAGTCAATGCAAATGCTACTGCCATTTATGTGCCCCCTCCATTTGCAGCAGCAGCAATTCTAGAAGCTGTGGAGGCAGAGCTGGACCTTGTAGTATGTATTACAGAAGGCATTCCTCAACATGACATGGTAAAAGTGAAAAAGATAATGCAAGAGCAGACAAAGACACGGCTGATTGGACCAAACTGCCCAGGAATCATCAAACCCGGTGAATGCAAAATTGGAATCATGCCGGGATATATTCACAAACCTGGAAAGATTGGTATTGTTTCAAGATCTGGTACATTGACGTACGAGGCTGTCTTCCAAACGACGAACCAAGGGCTAGGGCAGAGTACTGTAGTTGGTATTGGAGGAGATCCTTTCAATGGCACAAATTTCGTGGATTGCCTTGAGCGATTCATGAAAGATGAACAAACAGAAGGAATCATCATGATTGGAGAAATTGGAGGAACTGCAGAGGAAGAGGCAGCTGAATATATCACATCATGTGGAATTGACAAGCCAGTGGTATCCTTCATTGCCGGACTGACAGCACCACCTGGTAGGCGCATGGGACACGCTGGCGCTATTATTTCTGGAGGCAAGGGAACAGCCACAGATAAAATACATGCCTTAAAGTCTGCTGGTGTAGCAGTGACAGAATCCCCAGCCCAGATGGGTGCACTGATGAAGCGTGTGATGCAGGAACGTGGACTCGTTTGATCACACACATGTATGATAGAATAAAGAATAGGACTTGTTGCTTTTTGGTCATGTAATCAATGATATAGTATACTTGATACTTGACACTAGATCTCGCGTGCTAGCATTGCATGCATGCAATCAATGATGATGATACTCCATCATAATGATACTAAGTGCAAGTTCTTTGACACTCACATGTGTAACTACTACGGGACTTGTGCCACGCGTGGTAATTCATTCAGAATGATTTAAAATATTTATCTATAAAATACGAGAATCTACCAGAAAATTCTCAGATTCACGCGCTTTGTACTTGGACAAGGTCGACTGAGGCAACATCGAATTGCAGCATGCTGCGAAGCGTCAGAGGAAGCCTCCTCACATCCTCGTCGCACATAGCATCCTCAAAATCTATACGTAGAAGATATAGTGCATCTCAATGCGACAATAGAAAGCAGAGACTGAGGGGTCGCTCTCAACTGCATTGTGAGGCCATGGTCAATGTGGACGTGAGTCCCTCTGTCATTCTTGGCGTAGGATTGATTGGATCTGGTGTATCACTGTGGCAGATTAGACAAACAAAGCCATGGATTAGTAAGGACTACGACGTCGTCATTTCGTGTATTTCACTGTTAGTTGGAGGGATTTTAATATTCCAGGGCTGGCGCCTTGACCCTCTTTTATTATTTGGCCAGCTGATGACCACTGGGGCAGCTCTTAGTTTTGCGGTAGAAGCTCTGCGTCTCCGAAATCAGGTATATGAGAAGGAAGAGCAGAATGCATTACAAGATGCCTACAGGGCAGGTGGTAGAATGAGAGGGTCCCAGGAACCCATGTTGCCACCTCCAATGATGATGATGGATGATGAGGTGTCTGGGAGATATTCTACTAATTTCTCAATATCTCGTGATGCGGATGATGTCATGGTGTATGATACGACCATTGGAGATGTCCTGTATGGTGAGCAGGATGATGACTATGTATATGAGGATGATGAGGACCAAGGACCAACATCATATGGATTTGATTCCATTGGTACAAGAAATGATGAAGAAGACTTTTACAACAGAGGGTCAAGGAATGTGGCTCCACCCTATTCTGAACTAGGTGACAATGATGACTTTTAAACAATCAAACAAACAAACAAGTAACAAACATGAATGGCACATACACATCTGCATGTATCTTTCACATTCATTCATTCATTCATTCATGTAATTAATTATAAAAGTATTCTACGACTAGAACTACGAAGAAGAAGAAGAAAGGACGACGGTTCCTGTGTCACCATGCGATCAACCATCTCTTCACGTCCGTTACTGGTGCAACGATCGACTCGTGCACCTATACAAACATGTCATGTTTCTCAAAATAGGAAAGGGTTTGCCACTGGAATCTCTCCGAGACAGGTACGGAGTATCATTGCATGAGAATGATCACAATCATGTCAGAGAGTCGTTGCGGAACAATGCGGGAATCTCTCTGATGATGAATGCGTTGGGTGGATATGAGATATGAGTAGATGAATCATCATCATCATCAATCTTGTGTAGATTGGATGTACGAGAATAGAGAGGATACGTTCGTCCTCCAGTGTTGTCACTGCAGGTTCAGTGGAGAGTCATGGTGATTCTCCTGGGAGAACACTCAAGGTTGGCTCGTACATTGTAGGATGGTATGCATTCAACATCATATTTAATATCCTGAACAAGAGCTGTCTGAATGTCTTTCCTGCTCCATGGTTCCTGGCTACATTCCAACTATGTGCCAGTGCTGTGTTTATGATGTGTCTGTGGTTTACTGGGCTTCAACGGCGCCCACACGTTTCCAAGGAACTGTTGATGGCTTTGATTCCTGTAGCATTCTTCCATACTGTGGGTCACGTGTCTGCTTGCGTGTCATTCTCCCATGTGGCAGTATCCTTTACACATGTTGTAAAGTCTGCAGAGCCTGTGCTGTCTGTGATCTTGTCACAAGTCTTTCTACAAGAGGTATATCCTATCTACGTATGGGCATCGTTAGTACCTATAGTGGTTGGTTGTTCCCTCGCTGCTGTGAATGAAGTCTCTTTTGCATGGGCTGGGTTTAACAATGCCATGATTTCCAACCTTGGTATGGTGTTGAGAAATGTGTATTCCAAGAAATATCTCGATGAATTCAAGGATATCGACGGTATCAATATGTTTGCACTGCTTTCTATTATTTCAATATTCATCACAGCGCCAGTCGCAGTGGTGGTGGAAGGTTTCAAGGGAGGTGTGTATCAGTGGGGTGCCATGGCAGATGCCGCAACCCAGTCCCTGGGTGGAGATTTTGTTACATTCCTCAGAATGGTTGTAGCATCAGGTATTTTCTATCATCTCTATAATCAGGCATCGTACATGGTCCTGGGACAGGGTATCTCCCCTGTAACATTCTCTGTCGGAAATACCATGAAGAGAGTGGCCGTGGTTGTCTCCTCCGTCATCTTTTTCCAAAACCCTGTATCTCCAATGAACTGGCTTGGGAGTATGCTGGCTCTCCTGGGAACAGGTTTGTATTCAGCTGCAAAGCAAAAGGCCAGTGATGATGCCAAGAACATGTCATCTGCCTGAGATACTCATACTTGATGTAACACACAATACTACACTTTTTGTATAGGGTATAGGGTACATGAAACATACATACATACATACATACATACATACATACATACATACATACATTGTGTCACTTTGTACCACCACTAGCAGCACCACCAGCAGCAGCACCACCAGCAGCAGCAGCAGCAGGCTGTGCCACGTCGTCGTCATCATCAGTAGGTGAATCTCCCTGACAACACTGCTTCAACTGTTGTATACGTTTCTTGATACGACGTATGATTAATCGTATAGGCACCATCTTGTATGTAGTATATTGTACGACTGTATTCTCTTTTGAAAAGATAGAGCACCTACATACATACTAGTAAAGATATGATGATAAGATAGTGTCAATCTTCATAGAGTGATCATGAATGAATGAATCGGAAGAGAGAGAGAGACTGTACTGTCATGTCCCATCACAAGGATCTCATGATGGGAGAGAGATGAAACAGTCAGTATGTTTCATATATCCCACACATTGCAATGTCATGTGGACATACTCTACTAAGCTTAGTAGTACTTAAGTATTAGGGGGAGAATCCCAAACCAGTGAGTCAGATGTCGTATGTAAAACACCCCAGGCGTTCTATACGATATACTCATTTACATATGTATATATAATACTCATGTCAGAGGTAGGATCTTGTTTGTTCTGTAGATGCAGAGTCGATTGAATGATGATGATTTCATGAGAATTTCACACGTCTCTCGTCATATTCTACTAGCCTATATACACACACTCAACTTTTTGATTCATTATCATCATGTAGTCGTGGGCTGATCAGGTAGAAAAGGAAGAAGTAGCTGCAGCAGCAGCTGCTGCTTCTTCGCAGGCTCCTGACGACGGTCCTCCGCCTGGATTTGAGCAGCAGCAGCAGCAGCAGCAGGGGATTGAATCTGATATCAATTCTCTAGCAGATGCAGTAGCATCTGTGGGGGTGACGGAGGATGCGTCGTCGGAAGCTGCTACGCAGAAGGAGTCCATGTATTCTAGTGCAAAGACATTTGAAGAACTTGGTCTGAGCAAGGAATTGCTTCAGGGGTTGTATACGGAGATGAAATTTGAGAGGCCTTCTAGGATCCAAGCAAAGACGCTGCCCATGATTCTTGAAAAGCCGCATACGAGTTTGATTGCTCAAGCTCACAATGGTAGTGGCAAGACGACGTGCTTTACGCTTGCAATGCTCTCAAGGGTTGACCCTTCTCTGAAAGCTCCTCAAGCACTGTGCTTATGTCCTACTAGAGAATTAGTGGTTCAGAATCTGGGGGTTTTGGAGAGGATGGGTACGTTTACTGGGATAACACTGGCCTCGACAGCAGAGCAGAGTGCCCCTGGAACTCGTCGTAGGACCATTGGGGAGCAGGTGGTCGTGGGAACTCATGGTAAATTAAAGGATTGGATTGGTAGGAGGTGCTTGAATATAAAGAATATGAAGATTCTAGTATTTGACGAGGCAGATGAAATGTTGAAGCAGGATGGTTTTGCTGATGATTCTGTGCGGTTGATCAAACAACTCAAGGCAGCTTCTCCTGACCTGCAGATTCTTCTCTTTTCTGCCACATTCAATGATTCAGTGAAAAAGTTTGCACAGAAGATAGTTCCAGGGGCAAACCATGTCTTTATTGAAAAGGAAGACCTGTCCCTGGATGTGATCAAGCAGTACAAGGTAGTATGCCCAGATGCCATGAGTAAGACCAAGGTTCTCAAGGACATGATATTCCCTCAATGTGAGAAACTAGGACAGACTATTATATTTGTGCGGAGGAGAGAGACGGCGAGAGCCTTACATGCTGCCATGGAGAGTGATGGGCACAAGTGCACCTCAATTGAAGGTGGAATGGAGATGGAGGCCAGAGATAGGGTCGTCCGAGAATTCAGAGATGGGACCACAAAAATTCTGATTTCTACCGATGTCTTGTCCCGTGGATTTGACGTAACACAGGTCACTCTTGTTGTCAACTATGACGTTCCAACAGAGAGAGATTTGAGTATTCCAGCATATGAGACATATCTTCACCGTATTGGTAGAAGTGGAAGGTTTGGTCGCAAAGGTGCAGCATTCAATTTGGTCACTGGTGAAGCAGAGAATAGAATATTGGATCAGATTGCAGAGTACTTTAAACATTCCATCCCTGAAGTTCCATATGATGATGACGAAGCGTTTGAAGAGGTTCTCAAAGAAGCCGGTCTGACAACCTAGATTATTACGTATTGTAATAATAATATCATATTAAAATATACATAACGAATGATGATGATGATGATATTGCTACGTCATTGTGTCTATGGTTCACGTGACTGACAGTTGCAACAACGACATTCTGGACATCTCGGGCGACTCTCTGACAGCATGGTTCTGACGAGACGTCAAGAGGCATTACTGAGAAAACAGTATAAAATTGATGAGAAAACACCCGAAGATGAGCATCCTACCACTCCAAGGACTGGCCGTCGTGGAATTGTCCAACACGCCGATGAACAGCATACGGGGCTTCGGTCTGCCCTGAAGAAATATCATACTGATCGTCCTTGGGAAGATAGAGAGATTAGAATGATGAATAATTTACCAACAGTAGATACGACCAAGCACGTGACGATTGAGAGTGAGAAGAATGTTGTGTTTGAGTTTGAAACAACCAGCAGCAGTCTGAGCCAACGTGATGACGACGAGCCATCATCAGTGAGGAGACAGTTGGATCTCTCTGATGATGATGTTGATTCAGAGCAAGACGACGTAGAGGTGGTACATGCTGCTACCACACAACGTAGTAACAGTAGTAGTAACGTGGTACAGGCGATCTGGAGTCATGATGTGCTCATGGCTGTTGTCATGTTGTTGATTTGGTCGTGCAGTAGCTCATGCCTGACTGTTGTTATGCAATCTGTACTGATGCATGAACGGATGAGTTTACCCTTGATGATTCCTGCGTTGAGTCAGTTGGGATGTGCAATTGTCGTGAGGATACTCGATAGGCTTGATATTATTACTCTCAAACCAATGCCTCCTTGTAGAGAATACATGAGAAAGATCTTTCCTCTCGGACTGTCGACATGCACATGCATGTTTTTGGGAAATTATGCATACATTGGTCTCTCATTATCTTTTTTGAGCATCTTAAAAGCTCTCACTCCAGCTGTTACATTGATCCTGGCAGTGATTGGTGGAATGGAAACACTCTCGGGTACTGGATTACTGTCTACATTGTTGATTGCATATGGAACTGGTATTGCAACAATGGATGAGACACACAAGAATGTTGCCTTTCACTGGCCTGCTTTCATCTCATTCACAACCAGCGTTTTGTTTGAAGCTTCCAGAGTTGTTTTTGTCTCGAAAAATCTGAAAAACACCATGTATAGTTCGTTCGACCTCCTTGCAGGTGTCGGGCCATTGATTTTTGCTTTGATGACGACCATGTCAATGTTTGTGGAACGACAGACTCTGATGGATCTGAATGCAGAAGAGATATCTTTTATAGCACAAAGGATGGTATGGATTGTTGCATTGAGTTTTGCCGTGAATATTTCTACGTATGCAGCCATCAAATGTTCAAGTAGTACAACAGTCAAAGTTGTTGGATGTCTCAAGAATGCTCTTTTAATGTGGTTTGGTATCCTATACCAAGGAGACGTGGTGTCTTCCACACAATGGCAGGGCTTTGCCTTGTCCACTGGTGGATTCTTGCTCTATGCATATTCAAGGAATGGTGGTACTGATAGTAGTCGTGGTACTTCAAAGCAGAAGAAGACTGTCTGAATTGAAAATGAAACAACATTCAATAATGTTTTGAATAATACCCTAACCCTGTGGTTAGGGTTTCATACACCTGCGACATGCACAAAAGTAGATAGAAACAAACAGACAAACAAACAATTGTATGTGATTATACTTATTACAGCAGTATTGTAATCATCCAATTCAATCGAGGAGTATCACATACACGTGGTGAACCAGCGTTTGTGTCATCCAACACTGTGTATACAAACATAAACATACTGGTAGCATTATAACGAATACCCACAGATATGGAACAAAGAAAACTACCACCAAAGGTATTGACACCATATATGGTCAATGTCTACAGGTCTTTGATCATTCTCGGTGCTGTTGGAATGGCCATTGGTGCATGTGGAATTGCGATTCTTTTGGACGTTGAAAATAAAAAATATTGGTTTTCGCACACCACATTTGCCCAGTATTGGGTCATGTTTACAGAAAAGAATGCTATGACGACCAACATTTGTTTTAATGGAGGCATGTTGGCCCTTATTGTTAGTTTCTTGAGGCTTCAAGCACATGCTCAAGGAGTTGCTTTGGAGCAAGAATCTGGCTCTAAGAAGAACAAATAATGTGGTTTTTTTTGACAGTCACGTTATTTCTATACTACTATATACATTGTAATCATCATTAGACATCTACAGTTGAGAGCTCGTTCTGGGCTTGTTTGAGCATATCCAACTTGGAGGTCAACATACCACGCCTCTTGGCGACAGCATCGTCTTCTCCTAGCATTCTCTTGAGCTGAGTTTCTTGTTGTCCAGCAACTGTGGCCTGGAGTTTTTCCAAGAGGTGCTCCTTGGCTGGAAGGACCATGCAGTGCACGATTGCTTTTGGTACTGTTTGGATCATCTGTGTGCATATTTCTCTCACATATCCTGATACCTGGTTGATAATGCGCTTGTAATGTCTCTCCTCTGGACTACCCTCTGGTTCCTCTGTAACAGGTCTACCGTCCAGGGTGTACATGACCTTGCCATCTGGCATTCTTCCCATTTGAATGGTGCGGAAGTATTCTGCAGTGATGTAATTCCTCTCCATCTCGACCATGATATTTACCATCTTCTTTGTTTCTTCTCTGTGTCCATCCAGTGCTGCATACGCGGATGTGATGACTTGCCTTTTCAGTTCTGGGTATCTTCGCAATGCGCTCAATTCTTCAGAGTTGGCAATGTTATCAACCATGCGTCTGAGCAACACATACACCTCCTCAACGGATTTCTCTGTTGGTTCTTTTAAAAATCCTAGAGCCTCTTCGAGCAAGCGTCTGTATCCTGCTTCGGGTGCCACCAAATGTGGTTGGATACCATCAGCTTCTTCAATTACTCGCTTGACATGATTGACTTCGAGCATTTTCTTGAATGGCTGCTTCTCTACTGCATCTGGAAGCCTTTTCTCAAAAACAGTTAATACCAATTCACCTCCTCCCTTGCCACCTTCGATAAGTTTTGCAAATTCAGTCTCAAACTTTCTGGCAATGGTCAAGACAGCATGGACCATTTCTCCTCTGCCATGTGCTGCTGGACCACCAAGGGCATTCAGCTCTCTGTTCAAATCCATAATAGACTTGTTCAAGAATCCAGATATATTTGGCAACTGTCTACGAACAGAGGAAATGAGCTTTTCTGACAAATCTGTAGAGAGGTATCCTGTCCCCACATTCTTCATACTTCTATACTCATCCTTCTCACGGAAAAATTCAAGCTCCTTGGCTCTGGCTTGATCCATTCCCATTTTACTGTTGATATCTCTCTGTCCTCTATTCACAACACCAATCCATCCGTTTCTCAATGTGTATGATGAGCCATTCAAAACATCAGCACAATTTGTTCCTGGATCCATGATATCAATCTTTGTCAAAACACCAACAGTACGTTCACCCGTTGGATCTACTTCTCTAGCCAAACGAAGAGCATCAGAAGTTGCCAAATCAGCGTTTGCTGGTGTCACAGCAAGAATGATGACATTCTCGTGTTTGACATAATCCCTTGCCATGGTCTCCAGCTCTTGCACGATACTCTTTGGCTGTCCATCAATCGCAACCTTGGTAATACCAGGCATATCAACCATGGAAAGTGCTGGCAAGTGAGGAGATACGATTCGCAACGTCATTGGCACAGGAGAGACAATTGTTCCTCGCTTCTGTGTATGTCTCCTTGTCTCCTCTTCAATTTCCTTTCTGATTTCTTCGAAATCGTAAAACTTCTGTCCAGGCAAATGACCAAATTCTCCATATTCTTTTGCGTCTTTATCACTAGACGTCTCCAACTGAAGTTCCAATGGTCGACGGGTGACAATACCAGTTCCTCTGGGAAGAAAATCCCTTCCAACAACTGCTTCCAACACAGACGACTTTCCAGACGATTGCCCTCCAACAACAACGATCTTTGGCAATTGTCTAGCCAAAGAAGGGAGCGAGGAAGACCCTTTTTCATTTCCTACTTGTGTATCTCCTGCCAACGCGGCAATCTGAGACACCCTATTCACAGCTTTCAGAACAGAGTCCATGGCAGTTTCTCACGTATTCACTCTGAATATAATTTGTATTAAACGATTTCAATGCGAATCACTGGCACACTCTTTGTTTGAGAACCAAGTTCTCTACCATGAATGTTCGATCACACGAAGATCCTCTTCCCACGTTGGTTACGTGGGATTTTGTGTGGTGGTTAATAACAGAAAATAGTTTATACGAATTATAAATCGGAATAGGCTTGTCTTTGAATTCAAATAAGGAGCAAGTTTGAATCTTTGGAAAAAAAGTTAAAACAGGTTTAAAATGAAATTTAAAACAGTCTCATCAATAATGTATGTAGGATGGTAGCCATCTGAGGTCTCTGATGAATCTATAGTACACTATACTTGTAGAAGAAGCAGTACTAGTGATGGTCTTGGGTATTGCATCGATCTCGTCCATTGATGGTCTTGGAGAGCCAATCCCAAGAATGCCGGACATGTGGCAGCTGGGGCGACACATGCCTCGCATTGTCTCTCAAAGAAGATGTTCTAGATACATAATGATAAATGGAGCTGGTAGAAATTGGCATTCCGTGCCGAGAGGGACTAGGGGTGGAAAAGAGGCATTCCGTGCAGAGGTGGAGGTGTGTGTACTCCAAGATAGAGAAGGTTTTGGTCGTCTTGTTGGACGCGTTTTGCTATCATCTCTTGTTGTTCCAGCTATCCTTACTTCATCTTTATGTGTAATCGAAACACCAGATGTAGCTGCCGCTGGATTTTCAGAATCGCAGCAAAAGGCATATGATGCCTTTGTCCAGTATGGTGTATCGCCATCATCCACCAAGCAGGGGGGGGATGCTGACAATGCTGCCGCGAGACCGGTTGGCCGAGCTCGACAGCAGCAAGAGACGGAAAAGTCTAGGATTAGTACCGCATTGGATCTGTTAGCACGTGCGGAGGAAAATCAGAAACAGGGTAGGTATGCTGATGCTTTAGATGGGTACCAACATGTTATTGGGGGATATCCAGATCTGGCCCTAGCTGAGCGAGCCAGGGTGAAGAGAGCACTGATGGAATATCAACTTGGCAAGACCAGAGACAGTATTTTGCATTTAGAAGATGAAGAAGTTGCCGTACGGGGAAATGCCGAGGTACATGCAGCACTAGCTGCTGTTCTATACACAGAACGCCCCAATGAATTGAATATTGCAGAGGAGCAGTGGGATATTGCTACCGAATTCGATACACGGTATTCATCGATTGAATTCGTTGAAAATAATAGGTACTGGCCTCCTGCAATGGTGTCTGCCTTGAAAAAGTTTTTATTGTTGCAACGTTGAAACAAAATCAAAACAATCCATCACTGTGCTCCAGGGCGACTCTTCAAGAATTCAACCATGCTTGAGCCGCTAGTTACTTTGACGTCACCAAGGTTGCTTTCCACCATGACTTTAAGAATGATGCCGTCTTCCAAGGCAAGGGAGTACCGGAGACTCTGTGGTCCCTCTGACGAAGCATTCGCAACATCCATACCCAACAGGCGGGTCAATCCTCCGTTGGGGTCAGCTGCAAAGATGATATCCTTAGTTTGTTTACCTGTAACATCTTTCCCCCAAGCATCCACCACTGCCGGATCACCTCGCGAGACACATACAATTTGTGTGATACCCTGTTTCCTGAGAGCATCCACTTCTTTGAGGTATCCAGGAACATGTGTCTTGGAACACACAGCACCCCTGTCAGGAACTCCGAAAATTGCAGTAAGGTTATCCTTCAGCAGAGTTTCCAGGGTTGTTGGCTTTCCATCGATGACCACTTTAACGTTTCCAGCTGCACCAAGCTTCAAGTCTCTTCTTCTATTCAATCCTATGTTACACGCTATTTGAGACAGGTCGGAGTCAATGTGCCCCTCAGGAACATCATAGAACTTCTTATCTACATGCTGATTGTTCACTGATGTCGTCGCAATGATAGAAGAATGATTTGAGGAATGGAACCAGCGCTGTGCCAGTGCCCTTGCACCTTTCTGGGCCGATCTCTGTGCTGACAACATTCTGGTGGGTGCAATGGGTAATTAAATATTTATAAAATCAAAATCGTGCTCTTGTAAGGCAGAAAGAGACACTATGTGTGGTTTTGGTCCACCCAATAGTAGAATTTCGTTCCATCGTACAGATATCTGTACGATGACAGGTGTGGCATGGAGGTTGGTGGAGATGTGCATGGGTTTCCTGGGTTTTTGTTACATAGTACTATAAATGGATGTTATGAACAGAACAAGACGATCTATGTGTAAGTGTATCATACGTCAGATGGGTTGAGGATTGCCTTCAAGAGGCTTGTGTGCAATTCATCCTTTCGAAGCATTGGAAGCATGCCATCAGCAATGATTTTGGAAGCTTGCTCCGTGATCAGCTTCTGACTATCAAGCATATAGTGTTTGACTGCATCTGCGATGCAAGATAACATTATGGTCTCTTCATGGGAGGGAACTGCCTGTGATGCTTGCTCTGCAATCTCTTCAAACAGAGCCAACTCTTTCAGGAGAGAGTCCTCTTTCGTTTGCTCATCATCATCATCATCATTATCATCGCATTCCTCCTTTGAAATAGAGAAGGAAGCGATTGTTGTATTGGTTCGCTTTGTCGATTGGCGTACCGGTCTCCTCCTATCTTGCTTCTGCTCATTTGGATCTTTTTGTGCTGTCTCTTCCTGAGCAGGTTCCTCATCCTCAGGGAATACCTGAGTAGATATTTTCCTCTCTGCTGTTCCATCAATCTCAGCAGTGATATTACACACATTTGTGGAATCTGCTGAAGGCTTGATGGACTCCCCTAAGATAGCCTTACCAATCATGTCCATCCATTCTGCCTTTGAAGATGTCGTGCTTGCTCTTAGAGTGAGGGATGTGATACCCGACTTTGTCTTTCCTGGTGCCCCAGGAGTTAACATATTCAGCCACTGATGTGAATCATCTTGTGTTTCTCCTCCTTCTTGGCGAAATACGAGCCTGAACACCAATTCGTTGATGGAATCCTCTTCAACAACATCAGGATATATTGCACACCCCACAAGGCTTGCCGCCCCTCTTGCTGGCTGTTCCTCTGGATGTGCAAAATACCACATTTTTTTTCTCGCAGCAGATACTACAAACCAACGACGCTGCCAGCGACCGAATCTGTTGCGTTTTTCAAGCCACCCCATGTAAAATTCAGCCATCGCAATTGGCTCCTTTGTCATATTTGGGTTTATGGCATGAGAAGTCAGCTCGCTTCTTCTCATGGATGCAATATCCTTACCTGCCAGTGATAGACCTTTCATTGAAATCTCAATCATATTCTGGTAGTGTTGGACGAGCCGCTGCGCTTGCATCATGGCTTCATGCTCCAAGAGTCTGTCAATGCTTGCCCGAAGAGATCTGAACCTCTCTGGAGCGGGGAATTCGACTTCTGCATGCAAGTTACGAGCCAACTGATCCCATGTAGTTGTCTTCCAGCAGTCAATGGCATCATACGCCTGTTCTTCCAGGAGCTGCTTGAGGGCCTCATTCCCAGGAGCTTGCATCAGTTGACATTCCTCAATAGAAATACTGCAAGCCTCGCGCGTAATCTTGTGCACATCAGATAGTATTTGCTTTAGTGGATCATAGTACATCGTAATAGATTCCCGTATCATTCCCCGAACGCCTTCTTCAGGGGCATATATCCATGTCCTGAGTCCATAGCATCGCTTGAAAATTCGATGGGCTGATTCCACAGAGAGCATGTCAGCAATATTTACATCTTGAAGCACCTTTTCAATTCTTTGGTGGTGAATAGCTGCAGCTATATCTGACTTGAAGGAATGGTTGCATGCATCACTGAAGATGTCTATAAACTCCTCTGCGCATGCAACTACCAGAGATGTGTACTGTTTCCTCTGCTCTTTGTTGGCATCTGCCGTGCTTTTGTCACGAGTTTCTCGTCTTGGAGACTGTTGAAACACTGGAATAATCTTCATTGTGCTGTTTTCCACCGCGTGCCTCCTAACCGCGTCTGGCGATGAATGAAAAGAGGAAAGAAGCAGGTGGCTCTGAATGTCAACGTTGTATGACCAGAGTGCCACTAGAATTTCTTTCTCATTAAATATGACTTCTATAAAGGTATAGATACATACTCATGATACTATATGAACTATATCTTATCTTTTTGTGTAAGGTTCGTAGCCATTTGTGGGTTGTTTGGACTGACGAGGTCATGTTATGTAGCATTTTTTTTCGTTTTCGGCTTCAACCAGCTGAGGGAGACCTCGACCTTTCTTTCACCATTTTCCGGCAATATGACACGCTATTCTTTGGAACAATCATTCATTATTTCATATATGACTTCTAATGGTTGGTGAAAGCATATGAGAGTCATCTTGTTTGGGTTTTGACGTGTCCTGGGGTGAGAAGAGACGTCAATGGAGACTTGACACTCTGCTCTCATAGGAGCCCCCAATTTCAGGGAATGAAGGAAAAAACCATGTCATATATATGGAAATCTTCTCGTATCGCATTTGCAGGTTTTCGCCGAGGACTATACCGTGGGATTACAAGGTGTAGTGTGTCTCAGCCTTGCTCCAGTTTGTATGGTTTGAAAGGTGGGATGGTCTATGCCCGATCGTCTCCCTCTATGGTGCGCCATAGATATTTCTGTAGTCTTAGTGAATCTGGTCGACCTATAGAAGAACAGGAACAAACGGATACAGAGCAAGATTTCTGGGAGCACTCACATTTTATGAAGCTTGCACTCGACCAAGCTCGGATCGCTCATGGAAAAGGAGAAGTACCAGTGGGCGCAATATTGGTAGGACCAGATGGAAATGTCCTCTCCAAAGGGCACAATACAACAGAGCAGGATCGGGACCCCACATCTCATGCAGAGATGCAATGCATCCGCCATGCAAGCTCCTTATCAGGAGGTTGGAGGCTCTTGGATTGCACCCTGTATGTGACTTTAGAGCCATGTCCCATGTGTGCTGGGGCAATACTTCAATCAAGGGTTGGTACCCTTGTGTATGGTGCCCGCAACACCCTACTGGGTGCAGACGGTAGTTGGGTACATATGCTCCCCTCTGAGCATTCACAGTGTGATGAGTCAATTGGAGATGAAGATGACACCAAACACGCTGTACAAAATCCCATTATCCCACGTACACCCCACCCTTTCCATCCAAATATCAAAGTTATCAGGGGTGTGATGGCAGAGGAATGCAGTGGAATTATGAAGGACTTTTTCAGCCAACGGCGAAAAAAAAGTAACAAAATATCCCAAAATATACGCGGGTAGTATCATGAAAATTGCATTATTTATAGAAATTATATTTTATTGTATGGTAAAAAAGCAGGACACGCAGAAAAGACGTCAGTTGAAGTTCTATTGAATAAAAGTCGCTCCAGTGTCAATTACGAACTTCACCTGTGTGTTCTGCGGAACTCCGTACATAGCCCTGCACTAGGACAATTTTAGAATACTTTAATCATGTCATTTGGTGCATTCGGTGGTTCAGGTATGTTCTTATGGTATCTGAAGATGTCATCAGTATTGTTACGCATCACTGTTCCCGACGTTTTCACACCACGTAAATCTCGATTCGCCGGTTGGTTTTCTAACAGATTGAATTTATGTTTTGATTTTCAGGATTTGGTGCTGCTTCTCAAGCCACGACTCCGTTTGGAGGGCAGCAAACACAGGCGCAGCCTGCGTTTGGTCAGCAGCAACAGAACCCTTCTCCGTTTGGTGGAGGTGGTTTTGGCCAGCAGCAGCAGCAGCAAACAGCGCCGTTTGGTGGTGGTGCTTCATCGGGATTTGGTAGCTCTGCACCTTCCACTGGCTTTGGTGCCGCTCAACCGGGAGGATTTGGCCAGGGCAGTGGGACAACACCATTTGGGGGTGGGTCTGCCTTTGGGGCCAAGCCAGCTTCGACCGGTTTCGGGTTCGGTCAGGCAAGCTCTGCTTCAACCGGTGGATTCGGAAGTGCCCCAGTGACTAGTGGATTTGGAGCTGCCCCTGCAACAGGCGGTTTTGGTCAACAGCCAAGCTCAACACCATTTGGTGGAGGTGGCTTTGGCCAGCAGCAGCAACAACAGACCAGCACAACGCCATTCGGCGGAAGTGGAGGAGGTTTTGGGCAGTCGGCTTTTGGATCAAGCACCTCTACCACTCCAGCGTTTGGCGGGGGTGGCTTTGGTGGGTCTCAAGCCAGTGGATTTGGACAAGGGGGGGCAATGCAGCAAGGTAGAGGAACACGTGGCGTAGCATGGAGAAAAACACAGGAAGTTGACCAAAGCAGCACAGGCGCGAGAACAACGGTTCAGTTCAACTCAATATCATGTATGCCAGAATATGTCTCGAAGAGTGTAGAAGAATTAAGATGGGAAGATTACCAGGATGGCAATAAGGGTGGGACTCAGGCTGGTCAGGCACCAGGTATGTTTGGACAGGCCTCGACAACCCAGAGTAATCCATTTGGGCAGCCAGCATCAACTACTCCGTTTGGAGCTTCTCAGAATACGTCATCTTTTGGTGGAAGTACGTTCGGTGGAAGTTCATTTGGAGCTAGTTCAACTCCTGCATTTGGAGCGGCAAGTTCAACTCCTGCTTTTGGTGGAGCAACTACTACTGGTACGTCTACCCCAGCATTTGGAGGTGGTGCATTTGGTGCAAGTTCAACTCCTGCATTTGGAGCAGCAAGTTCAACTCCTGCTTTTGGTGGAGCAACTACTACTGGTACGTCTACCCCAGCATTTGGAGGCGGTGCATTTGGTGCAAGTTCAACTCCTGCATTTGGAGCAGCAAGTTCTACACCCGCCTTTGGAGCTGGAGCCCCTGCATCTACTCCTGCATTTGGCAGCTCTCAGGCAGGTGCAAGCTTATTTAGCTCGCCTTCAAGTGCTCCCTCGACCTCATTCGGTGCAGCGCAAAATACACCATCGTTTGGAGGCTTTGGAACGACACCAAAACCAGCAACTGGAGGATTTCAATTCAATACAACAGGTGCAGCTTCCACTCCAGGATTTGGAGCAGGGACAACAGGGCTTGGATCTACACCTGGCTTTGGTACAGCAAACCAGACGCCTGCATTTGGAGGAGGTGGTTTGTTCTCATCTTCAGCAACACCATCATTCCAGCCAGCCTCAACCCCAGCTCCCTCTTTTGGAACAGCCCCCACTACATCCTTATTTAATGCAACTGGAACAGGTACAGCATCACAGCCAGCCAGTGCTGTAGGCCCATCAAGCCCTTATGGAAACATGCCAGAAGCCCCCAAAGTGACTCCTTTACCAGAGTATAAGGTTGGTCTTACACAGAGAATCCTTGCTCCTCCTTCTGCAGGTCCACCAAAGCCAGTAGCACTGATCACTCCAAGGTCATTGACTCCTCACGGTGGAGGGAAAATTCGTCCAAGAATTTCTGCCTCTGCAACCAGGATGAGCAAAAGTCCTGCTGAGTTCTTTGCTTCCTCTACGTTGAGGGGAACTTCAATTGGAAAGCCAAACACGCCAGCAGGGGATGGGGGAATATTTATTCCTCGCGATGATCCGCGCAGGCTTCTGATCAGGGATGAATTGCCATTGACTCCAAGTGCACAGAAGTACTCAACAGGAAAGACTCCAAGGCAAAATGGAACCACGCCCAAAGCAAATGGTTTTAACGATGTTGGCTCTCCATCACCATCATTACTGACATTGAAATCACTGTCTCCTAAGAGCACAGGAGGCAACTCGGTAGGTAGAAACATGGCTTCTACACTGCCTATGTTGGAGCGCGATGGGTACTTTTTGGAACCATCCATGAGCCAACTTATTGCCATGGCTCAAGATGACCCTGAATCTCTCTCCAGGGTGGCTAACTTTACTGTGGGACGAACTGGATACGGATCTGTCAGGTGGATTGATCCTGTTGATATCAGAGGTCTTGATTTGGACTCTATTGTTACTTTGGCAAGAGGTAGTATTGATGTATATCCTGATGCAGATGTGAAGCCTCCAGTTGGACAAAGTCTCAACTGTCCAGCAATTATTACAATGTCAAAGGTTTTCAAAATTGACAAAGCAACAGGTGAACCCACAAAGGATGCTGAAGTTGTAGAAAAGTATACCAGGAAATTGAAACGAGTATGTGCGGACCAGGGAGCGAAATTTATTTCCTATGATGGTGAAACTGGAGAATGGAGGTTTGAAGTAGAACACTTTAGCAGATACGGACTTGATGAAAGCTCTGATGAAGATGAGGCAGGTCCAAAGAAGACAGAAGCCCATTTACAAAGTCGTAGTGGCAAAGAAACAGATTCAGATATGTCAGAACTCAGCGATGACGTTCAGCTGGGATTGAAGAACCGTGCGATAGGAGAAGCCACCATAGATAAAGAGGTGCCTGTTGAGTCTGCATATGAGACTATTCAAAGAGTTGATGTAGGTGCAGATGGTATCTTGAGAGGGAGGTACGGTATTTGGAGAAATTCTATCTAATATTTTATGTATGCTTATGTAACAATGTATTTAAATTTAATTGTAGGAGTGGCTTTGATCAGGCAAGAAGCCCCATATTTTTTCTGCATCAACATCTTGATATAGATGATGCTATGGATGAGGACGGCAGTTTGCTCGATGAAGGGTTTAATCCTCTTTCCTCGTGGCATACAACGCCGGTCGGAAATGGAATTAGTATACCAAACTCACGAATCAAAGCACGACGTTGTCCTGGTGAGTATGTTGATACGGAAAAGCCAGTCTGCACTAGAAACCTGGCCAACTTTGGTGCATTCATGAACAAGAGATTCCAAGTTGGTTGGGGACAGCATGGGAGTTTTTGCTCTCCAGCAGCTGGAACCAGTGTGATAATTGCAAATTCTATCAATAAAAGCAAATTTGGTGAAACTGAGAGGGACCTTTTGATCGAACAACTGAAACTCCACTATTCTCACAGTTTCCCGATTGAAGAAGATTTCGCAAGGAACAGTACTCCCAGGTTAAAATTACAATGCAGTAGATCTTCAGAACACTTGTTCAAGTTGACATCACAATATAAAGCAATATGCCAGAAATATGTCGGAATTTGTGATTCAGCCTCTGCTACAAATGTGAAATCAAGGGTTTCTGAGTCAGAAGTATGGGATTTAGTACACATACTCTTTTCGTTCGTTCCAGCAGACGAAGATCCTTTAGCAGATGATGAAAGCGATGTTTCAGATCAAGGAAACCTTGTGTCTCTTTCAGATATGCAAAGAAGAGCTGGGTTTAGCACCTGGCTGAAGTATATGACACGCACTCATGCGAAAAGACAAATAGATGAAATAGGAAATGATTGCGTGAACGAAAAGCTTTTGGCATTGCTTTCTTGCAATGATATAGCATCAGCTGTTTTTGCTGCCTCAGCGTCTGGAAACGTCAGATTGTCAACTCTTCTCGCTACTGCAGGGACCACCACAAGTGCAGTAAACAGTATAAATGAGCAGCAGAGAATATGGTCTGAAGAAGGTTACGCTAAGCATATCGATGATGAGATTTCCCAAATATATGATCTCCTCGGAGGCAATGTAGACTCATCAATGCATGTGGTAGGGAATGACTGGAAGAGAGCTCTTGGTTTACACCTATGGTATGCAACACCGAGGACAGCATCAATTGCAGCTGCATTAGAGAGCTATCTGATGGCTGTAGACGAAGGTAAAGCGCCATTACCATCCCCTTGGCACTCTTCAATTGCTTTCAAGGGAGCTTCACCCCCCACTGATACCTCCTTTGAGCTTCTTAAAATGTTTTGTCAAGCGGAGGACTGGCAAACAGAGGACGAGAAAAAAGTGGCAGCCTCTGCATCTCTGGCAGATTTGTTGTGCCCTCTTGGGATAACACCAGATGTTCAACATGGTGGCTTTTACTGGCACTTGTTTTGTGTTCTTGAGTCGATTGGTGTCATTCAGGGGGATTTGACAGATGAAGGATCTGCTGCCGTCACAAGGACCATCACTTCATATATATCTGAGATAGAGTCGTTTGGAGGTCTCACACATTGGGCAATATATGTCGCCTTGCATATCGGAGATACCACACTCAGAGATACAGCTGTCAAAGATCTTCTCTCACGCTACTGTGAGGAGTGGCAACAAGATGACCAGGTCGTTTCCTTCCTGGTTGAGAAATTAGGAATCCCTGTTGCATTTTTAGAAGAGGCAAAAGCAACATATGCTTCAAGTCAAAATGATCACGAAAATCAACTGGAATCTTTGATGGATGCAGAAGATTGGGAAGCTGCTCATTCAACCATGAGGCATACTGTCGGACCAAAATGGTTCATCGCCAAGGGTGTCTCTGATGACACGTACCCATTGCATGAGGACCTAGTAGGTGCTCTTGAAGAGCTTGAGCAGTATCGAGATCACATAGACCCTCAATTGTGGAGAATTGGTGGAGGGTTGTACCTCTCTTTCTTCAGGCTCAAGGAGAAATTGATGCATACTGACGGTATCACAGAAGAAGATATAATCGACATTGAGGATTTGCAGAATGCCGTTGATGATGCATATAATGCTGCACAAAATAATGCAGAAGGATATATGGAAAAGGCGGCGTATGCAATCATTGCTAGAGAAATCTCCTCTATTACCCTGTCTTCGAAGGTGAAAGGTTCTCAGGCACTACGATATTCTACTCTCCAGTCAAATATACAGTCTGTTGCACATGCTTTATCATGTGATCTTGCGTAGCAGGAAATCATCGATGACTTTATTTACATTGATAATATAAGGTACTGATAAGAGAGCATGGCCATGACGTGTGAAACATGTCTAGGGTATCTAATTATGTTTTATGTTGCACACCACATCATTTACCATCATTTGAACTCCCAGGCTTGTTCCCACCATATGCGAGTTTAGAAATCCTAAAACCAAACACTTTAGGTACATACCTTTCTTCCTTCTTCTTCTCTGGTCGAAGATGTGGAAATACAAGGAAGAACAAGTGAGGGAACGTTGTCCCAAAATATGCCCCATCAATATTACCATGACTCCCCGACCGCGGGTAATACACGTCTTCACATTTAGGACAGAACAGTTTCACTGTCGATTGTGTCGGAACATCTGACAATCCTACAGGCAAGCAAGGCTGTCCGTGACAGCCCACCCGCGGGCATCTCCCAAACTCACACTGTTTATATTTTTCCAGCATTCTATTCAACCCACGAGCTGTGATTATATATCGAGCATGTATCAAACCATAGAGTATTTCCGAAGAAGCTTCCACTTGAGCCTCTTCACTTACCGTCAAAACTTCATGCTTCAATGCGTGACTGCCATCAGTCAACACATCAAGAGCATATTCATATAAACTTACTTGAGAAGACAATCCACTCAAATTAAACGCATCCCCTATGTAGTCTTCATCAATTTCACAAAAGAATTCATTCCCTTTCAAGCTACAAAACCACGCTCCCCAGGACGGAAACTCGTCAGAATCAATGTCAAGGTCTTGTTCTTCACTTGAAGAGTCTGTCATATCGTCAGACATGGCGGTAGCCTCTTCCAGAGCCATGAGCAACCAGTCTCCCCTTTCAGATGTCAACCCACACCAAATAGATATCTACAATCTATTGGAATGCTGAAACAGAATCCAATGCACTCCCTTTTCTAAGGTCACCTAGAATTCCAAACCCCGAGTTACCCGTCCCATGTACGTCTCTCAACCGTCCCTTCTCTTGCTATGGACAACTACCACTCTTCAAATTCTAACAAAAGTGATATTTTTAAAAGTGTAACACAACTGGGGATGAATCGAGCGTATGTGCCAGCGGGTCGTCGGTTTAGGTGACTTTTTTTTCAAAAGTAGATACAATTTTTCATTATTCTAGATCACTTTTTAGATTTTGAAAATACGTTCGCGAATGAATTCTCTACGAGACAAGAGCAAACAGGGTACACTTTGTAGAATAAAATATTACATACGAATAATAGTATACAGTGGTGGAAAGATGCCAACGACGGTGGCTGCTGCAGCGAGCTTTCGTGGCATTGGAGTGCCTGTCAAGTTGCTTCATGAAGCTGAAGGTCACATCGTGACGGTGGAACTGAAGAATGGTGAAATGCTTCGAGGGAGTCTGCATGAAGCTGAAGATAATTGGAACGTGCAGCTGTCGAATGTAACTGCTACGGCACGAGATGGGAAGGTGACTCACATGGAGCATTTGTTCATCAGGGGAAGTCGAGTACGATTTGTTATCGTCCCTGATTTGTTGAAGAATGCCCCGATGTTCAAGCGGATAGATCCCAAGAATAAAATCAAAGGGGATGCGATTGGTATGGGTGGTATGAGGGGGCGAGGTGGACGCTGAGGTATCTTTGATTGACTGACCAATGACCTGATAGCAGTTTGGATTCTGTAGAAGAGAATCGATGTGAGAAATAATAGAAATAGTAGTGGGATAGTTATAGATATAATAAATACTGTTGTAAGATTGCAATCTCATCATGAAGCAAGGTCAGCTCCTGCTACCCAGCTCCAGAATCCCACTTTTCGAGGTGCTTGGTGTGCCTCTCCATGTGGCGGTGTGCTGGCAGTGCCTGCTTCTTCTTGCTCAATTATTCCACCAGGTACAGTCCACATAGGGGGTTGCTGCGGTATTTCTTGTGGAGCAAATTCTTCCATGACAGCCTGGGTGTGTCCCTGAGATGGAGGTGCTGGCTGATACAAATCAAAGAGGGACGATTCATTCTGCGGCGTAGATGCAAAGGCATTAGGATCCACAACTTCCTGTGCTTGTGGCATATATGGTGGACGTTCCGTAAAATGATCGTTTATTGTGGCTTCATTGATGGGCACAGACTCAAATGTTGCCTCTTTTTGTTTCATTTCCACAATCACTTGTGATTGCTCCTTCAGCCTTGTTATCAAATCATTGACTTCCCCAGATAGATTTGTTATGGTATTGTTGGCACGCTCAAGCTCCCCACGCAATTCAAGTGCTTCCTGCTCTGCATTTTGTGCTCTAGAAAGTGCATGCTGACTTTCAAAGGAAGATGATCCACCACTTGCATGATTCATTTGCTCAAATGCCTGTTCTCGTTCTCGAAGCTCCATCATTTGATTTCTCAATGCAGCATTTTCTTCCAAAGCCTCGTGCCATTGATTTGACTTTTGCTCCAACACTTGGTAGGCCCGTCTCTCTGCCTCCACAGCAGCCTCTGCCTTAGCAAGCCTTAACTTCATGGCTTGGAAAGCCCCATCAGTCTCTACGTTCAAATCCGCACTAGCACTTGTTTGATCTTCGTTGGAAGTTTGTACTTTATCTTTCCACATCTGTGCATCTTGCTGAGCATATGAGAGTTGGCTCTCGAGATCTTCAATCTTGGCCAAATACATAGCCTTTTGTTCATGCATGCCCTGTGAGAGCCCAGAACTCAACTCTTGATTCAATCTTTGGATTTCGCCTTCTAATTCAACTCGTTCTTGTTCCCCCTCTGCCAGAAGTTCCCTTAAACTATCAATGTTTTCTCTTGACTCCAGCATAGCTTCTTGTAACTCTTGCTCCTTCTCCATTGTCATCTGCTCGAGAGTCGCTCGGAGCGTCTGAATCTCTGCCTGGAGAGCCTCACTTGATTCATACTGACGGGCTGCCTGTTCCTTCTCCATTGTCATCTGCTCGAGAGTCGCTCGGAGCGTCTGAATCTCTGCCTGGAGAGCCTCACTTGATTCATACTGGCGGGCTGCCTGTTCCTTCTCCATTGTCATCTGCTCGAGAGTCGCTCGGAGTGTCTGAATCTCTGCCTGGAGTGACTCACTTGCGTCATTTTTGGCTGGTAACGCAACTTGGACTCTCAGTGCACGTACCTCCTCTTCCAATTGTAATTTTGCGTCAGATAGTACGGCGTATTCCGATCTGCTAGATGCCAATGATCCTTCCAAACTTGCAGTTCTGTCCCTCAATGCATTAATTTCATCTTGCAACAGGTCAATGGCATCTGAAGAAGCAGCTGGATTTGTCTGTATCTGTGCCTTTAACGCGACCAATTCTCCCAGCAACGATGCCTTCTCCCTCTCCATTGCTGCTTTACCTTCTGCCTGGGATTCAACATCTGCTGATAACAGTTTGTTCTCTTTACGTAAACGTTCAATTTCCTCCCTGGCCTCGTCAAGCTTTGACTCTGCATATTCTTGTTTGACAAATTGTCTTTGTTGTTCCAATGAGTTTTTTCTAGACAAAGCGGCAGCCTTTTTGCGTTTGAATTCCTCCAACTTTCTCCTTCCAGCCTGCAAGTTTGGGTTGACCTTGGCACGGCTTTTTTCCAGCCCTTCACGAAAGGCCCGGTATTCCTTAGTATCCTCATCACTTGAATCATCATCGAGTATATCTCTTCTATATTTATGTACCGCCGATGCGACTGTAGAATGCTGGAGAGGCTGTTGCTCCTCCACAGCTGCTTTATCTTGCCCCTGTCCAATTGTACCTCTCTGTTCCATATCAGAGGAGCCAAACGTCTGAGGTGGTGGAGGAGGAGCAAATGTAGTTGGGCCCTGGACACCGTGAGGAACAACAGAATCAGATATACCCGGCCTTGTGAAAGGCTGTTGCCCTGAGGCTTGATTGAAAAAGGAAGTTGGAGGGGGAGGAGGAACCGTCTCCTGCCCCTGTTGATGCTTCAACTGCTCATCCGTGGAACTGCTGACATTATTTGATTTTCCACTTGTATCTAATGAACGACGGTATCCTTGTGCTGGAAAATACGTTTCCTCTGCCCCAGGTGGATCATTTTGAAACTGATCCTGTCGTTGAGCACCCCAGACAGGCGGGGCCAATGGAGCATTGAATTGACTATAATTATCTGTATTATGTATCATGTCTGCACCACCTTGGGGTTCTCCTACTCCATTGAAGAATTGGTGATCAGATTCTTGATGATTGGTGGTGTCACCAAACGAAGGAGGGAATGGATTTCGAGACACTGCATAGGTCACGGATTCTCCCATTGTTATTCTACAGATGTAGATGAATATCTGACACCAAATATTTTCAAAGAAATGTATCCATCGAGCCTTCGTGGTGGATGCAAATTGAATTAAATTTAAATTTGGCACGTGGCAAAAAAAAAATCCAACAAGGGAACCTTTTTTGAAACTCAATGTTGGACTCGAGAACATTTGTTTGGATGAATGCACTAGCCAAGTGTCAGACTTTATTTTGATACAACTGCTCTATGGGACTTTCTGCAGGTCGAATGGCCACGGTGCTGTGGCGCCGGTTAGAGAGCGTCAGGGCTCGTTTGGTCTTTCTGCTCTGCGTTTTTAGCGTCCTTTTTGTTGTAAGCGCGGTCCTATGGCCGGGATCATCGACGAAAACAGTTGAAAATTATGTAAACACGGCTCAGAAGGATGTTGAGTATGAAAAAGGCTTCACTTTTCGTCCACATTTTCCTGGTGTGCCAGGAATGCTTTCAATGGAGAAGTTGATCTCCTGGAATGATGACTTGTTTCGTTCCACGATGACTATGTACAAGCAACAAGCCCAGTCTGTGTGTGGCGATCTTTTAAAGACAAGAGAAGCTTGTGTAAATGCTACGGAGAATCGACATCCTCCAGAGCCACGAGGTTTTGCACTATATGATTTGTTCAACCCATATATCAACTGCCCCGGTGGAAAGAAATCTATGAGACGGGTGGGAGATACAGGCGATGGGGGCAAATGGCTTTGCAACCAGCTTCTAGAAACTGAAGATTGCGTTGTATTTTCCCTAGGAAGCAATGGGCAGTATGACTTCGAGAGAGCATTGCTAAAAACGACAATGTGTACTATTTACACATTTGACTGTACGTACAAGGGAGTGAGTCAGGGCCAGCGTCATAAATATATCAAAAAGTGTATCGGAAGCATGGAAAAGGAGGGATCAGATCCAAGGTTTATAACTCTATCAAACGCCGCACGGGAACTGGGCGTGAAGAAGATAAGCCTGCTGAAGATTGACATTGAAGGCTATGAGTTTGACGAAATAGCAACATGGACCACACAAGATTTATGGCTTCCAGAGCAAATATCAATCGAAGTGCATCATAGCCAAATTATTTATGCAGGAGGAAGTCAAGAAGAAACATCTCATTATAAAGTTCAGGACTTTTCGAATCTTTTGTGGCCAGTACATCACCTCACACTGTCAGATCTTGCCCTCTTCTTTGGACACTTTGGTAGATTGGGATATGCCATTGCCTCCAGAGAAGATAATCCATATGGATCATGCTGTTCAGAATTTTTGCTACTCCGCGTCGCGGATTGGTCACCTATTTCTCACAGAAATTTGATGGATGAGGACAGATACATCTCGTGAAAAAACTGTCACATTGCACTATATTGCATGGCCTTTGTGCACATGAGGACCTCCTCTCGTGATCCCAGACAGATGCTGCTTCTCACATCAAGTCCATCAATGACTCGATTGAGAGCTTTTCCATGCTCATCAATTGACATGCCTCCAGCTGCAGTCACTATATAGGAGAATGGATGGCATTCATAGAGCAAGCGGAGCTTTGCAGGGGCAGATGATGAGATTGGATTGCAGAATACACCTCCTCCCTGCACAAACACGAGTATTTTATAACCAAGACGAGACTACCAAGAATGAACATATAATATCCATACCTTTGTAATAATGTTGTGAATATCCGGGACCATACCTCCCGTATACCTCAGAGTGTATTGTTCATTCATCCAAGTTTGCATCAGGGAAGCATACTCTGTATTCTCTTTTGATGCTCTAAGGTTTGCGGGAGCAAACAATTTCTTTCTCTCTTCCAGTGTAATACTTCCTTTCGTTAGTTTCCATTCATTTGAATGATCAAAGAGTGTATATTCATCAACTCGCATCTCCCCTGTTGACGTTTGATATGCACACACCATAATTGTCCTTGGACCATACACTGCATATGCTGCACCAACCATTCCATGCCCACTCTGACCCACAAATCCCCTGTGTTTCCAAATACCAAAAATCGAACCCACTGCAAAATTTGATCCAATGATTGAGGATCCGTCAAGGGGATCAAATGCCACCGAAAACACAGCCTCTGGATCATGAGACAGGATAGTTTCCTCTGGATTTTCTTCGCTACTTATCACTGAAACATGCCGACATTGCTGCAATTGCGAGCGAATCACCGATTCAGCCATCAAATCTGCCACAAGTTGTTTATCCCCAAACATGTTACTCGACCCAACAGTATCAGTTGACGTTGTCCGGATAGTTTGTGCTATTTCTCTGACACTTTCAGAGAGAGAGATAAAGACCGCTCTCAACGGACTCTCCTCCCCAATGCAGGATAGAAACCCTTCCTTATCCATGTTATTTTTTCTATATATAAACAATCGAAATAATTGTCTAGTCAAAGCAACCTGTATCTTCCCTCATGAATGATGATTCTGACTCTCACCTGGTAGGTGACTCGTCAGCTTTGAGAGTATCTCTCTGTTGAGTAGAATTATACCTCGTATATATACTCGTGTTCTCCATAGATCCTTGGAGATTGCCCTGATTACATACAGACTTTCTCATCGAGATGAAAAGATCTATGGATAGGGATTTGGTATAGATGAGCTTCAATTGAAAGTCTATTGACTGCATGCATGAATATGCAGATCTGCCAGCCTCCTTGCCAATTGGCAAGATGAAAATTTCAAAAAAAAAAAAAAGGTCCTTCCT
>PJEL010000494.1_pt1 | contig 46104 bp, 34 predicted proteins | sample 1853271 | NCBI WGS metagenome assembly PJEL01 (sample SAMN08108733, study PRJNA415343) | Invertebrate metagenome, whole genome shotgun sequencing project. | host: Globobulimina | place: Sweden: Gullmar Fjord | collected 2015-08
CCGCCAACCAAAACTAGCGATTTCCATCGTTTTTTAATCATTTTGTTATCCCCTTTAAAGCTTAGCTTCCATTATATTTATAGAAGCAATTTTTTCGCATAGCAAAGCGCGTGATATTGCATATGCCACTTCATATCGCAATACGTGTAAAGTCTAATAGAATTTCAGGCACATCATCATTGCACTTTTGACAACAAGACGGACTGTATTTTCAACTCCTACAGTTAAACAACTCCTACAGTTAAACAACTCCTACAGTTAAACAACTCCTACAGTTAAACAGTAGCACTATAGTTTAAAAAAACCAACATTCAATTAACTCTTTAAAAACAATCACTTAATCACAAGGCTCATTGTCGCCATTTGGTTATTTTTGTTGATCAAAATAGTTAGGATCATCCCTTAATTTTGATATTACTTAATGAACTCATCATGACAAAATTTAGTAATAATCAACTGCTGTAACTTCCCTAGCCTAGTAGTTTTATTTCAGATCAAGTTAGTTAAGTCGCCGTTAAATATGCATATCAAAAAGTTTGAGGTGATAATTAATTACGAAAAAATCTTGTTTATTTTTCAATGTAAGCCAGCAAAAAAATGCCCACTTCACGACATATTTTTGAATGTTTTTAAATAAGCGTTACAATTGCACGAAAATGAGTCCATGAGCTATAAATTAAGACTCATACAGAAAAGTAAATATTTAATAAGGAAAATTAGTGGCGTTAGCTAATGTGTGTCGTGCTATTCATTTATATCCGTTTACCGAATTTTGCAAGGTTAATGGTTTGTCGACGACTCCATCGTTTAAGCTTTTTAAGTTACCTACCTTATTAAGCTATGAAGATGATATTTATATACCATGGGAAGCAGCGTGCAACGCACTTGGCCATATTGCGTTAAAACAAGGTGTTTCTGATTTTGGTGCTAGATCTGTTATTGATAATCAACTGAGTGATTGTGGTGATCCTCTAGAAAAGGCAGTACTTTCATCAGCCACTCTACATTTAGCCATTTGTAAAATGAAATTGATGATAAAAAGTGAACTGACCAACGCTAATATTTCCTGCTCAATCGCAAATAATCAATGCTGTTTGAAGATGACAACTAATGGTATGAGTTTTGAGGTAGATGCTTGGTCAAACTTTATGCTACTACTCAGCGTAGTTAGGCAATTTACCGGAGAACAATGGCAACCTAAAGATATAATCATGCCATATAATAAGGAGCCTTCGGCTTTTATTAGAAGTAACTTTCCTAATTCGCGTTTTTCTTTTGCCCCCTATACAGCAGGCTTCTTATTCCCATCTAAATTGCTCAGCTATCCACCTTTAGGCTCAAAAACCACTCTTTCAAAAGCAGGCTTTGAAAGCGAACTCAAATTCATTCAAAATGAGTCAATGTTACCTACAGAAAAAATGATAAAGGGGCTAGCACGAGCATATACTGATGATAAGCCGCCACAACTTAAGGATATGGCTGATATATTAGGGAAAAGTGGTAGAACAATACAGAGAGCATTAAAAACTCATGGAATGTCGTATTCAGATGTATTAGATGAACTTCGCTATGAAAAGGCATCTGTTTTACTGAAAAACCTCGATATGAAAATATCAGAAATATCATACAAATTAGGGTATTCAACAACGTCGCATTTTATCCGTTCTTTTAAACGCATAACTAGCATGACGCCAAAGCAATACCGAAGCAGTTACTTTTTAACTAAGCATTGATATTTTTACCCAATAATCTGTATACAGAATTTTTATTCGGATAACCCTAGCGCAGAAGGTTTTACGAGGGAGCAAGCTATTTGCAGCGATACAACTTAATGTGTGCAAAAATAGCTGATTACTCTTAACTCATTTTTTTATTAGGCTAAAACATAATTCGAGCTATTAACTGCTAAAAATCACAGCTAAAAATCACAGCTAAAAATATCAACGACAGAATATCTATTAAAGCTGAACTACTGGTTAAGAACTTAGTTTCTTCCGCTCTGCGCACTAAGTGATCAGTTCTGAGTAAACCTCATGGTTAAATATATGAGTTAAAATGCGACCTAATCCAGCTCACCTTAATCCAGTTCACCTCAATTGAAAAATCGTATCCGGCGAAATGACTATTTTCGCTTAAAGTATTACAAATACTCTAGAAACCAACTCACCAATTCTTTATTCGCCTGTTCTTTGTTTTGCATTAAACCATGATTATCGCCCGGATATAGAACAAGCTTATGCGGAATATTATTTTTTGATAATGACTCGGCTAAGTCAATGGAGTGCTGAACAGAAACTCGTTTATCAGCTGTGCCATGGAGCAGCAAAATTGGCACATCAGGTGACAACTCATTAACCCACTTTAAGACCGAGCGTTTTGCTAATTCTGCGGTTTTATTTTTTTCATAATCAGGAATACGAAACTTATACACCTTTTCCATTTCAGGACGATAGGTTAATCCCTTAGCTAAATCTGAACTACCAGCAATGGTTGCAATTGCTTTAACTTTGTCGGTTTGCTTAGCAACCAAATGCGTTTGCATGCCTCCTCGGCTCGCTCCAAACATGCCGATACGTTGCGGGTCTGCATCAACAATATTGGGGATGAAATCTAACAACGCCAGTACATCGTTAACATCTTCACCGCCAAACTGATCAAGTGACTCATCCCTTGTATGCGTCCCTCTATATTGACTGCCGATGATAATAAAGCCCTGATTAGCAATAGGAAACAAGTTGCGCATCATAGCGCCAAAAACAACACTGCTAAAATTGCCATTACCGCCACGGTTGTAAATTAATACCGGCAACTTTCCTTGAGAGAATTTCGGTTTGATGACATAGCCATTGACAGTATTACCATCAACAAGATATTTAAAGTTAGAACACGACAAATTATTTTGATAAAAGTCGAACATTTCTTTGCCAAAAAGTGAATCAAAACGCGCTAATTTCTGGTTTAGCTCTTGATCAGATTTTATTCTAATTTTATATTTCTTCGCCATCGCGTTACGCCACGATTGATAGTCAGTAAAAACATAACTAAAGCAGCTTTTTTCTTTAATGATACGGTGATCATTGATCAAGGTTGTTGCTTGAGTACATAATGACGCTGCCAATAAACTCAAGGCAATTAAGAACTTGTTCACATTAACTCCTAGTGAGTAGGGTCTGTCGATCTTTGCTGTTTGTTTGTGCAGCGATTTATTAGCCTTTTGTGCAAGACAGAGCATAGCTTGTAAATTTAACATAAAACCATCAATGCTAGGCACGTTCAAGCCGAGCTTCAACCTGATTAAAGTATCGCCTTAAGTGATCAATCAGCAAGCGCAATTTTTTATTGGTTGACGTCCCTTTGGGAAAGACACCATAAACATTGATGTCTTGGGTTTGATAGTCTGCCAGTATTTGCACTAGCGTACCTGCCATTAGTTTAGGTTGTGCATCATAAACAGGAATACGGCCAATACCATGTCCTGCAATCACAAAGGCGGTGCGAGCAGCGGCATTGTTCGTTGAAACACTTCCTTGAACGTTAAGTGTAAAAGACTTATTTCCTTTACTCAGTTCAATCGACTTCGGCGCATTTTTATAAACGACCCATTGATGCGATGAAAGATCTGCAGGTATTTTTGGCTTGCCCCATTTTTGAAGATAGCAATGAGTTGCACATAAACACGTTTTTAGAGTAATTAACTTGGTCGCTTGTAGCTCTGAATCTGCAAGTGGTGCACCACGGATGGCGAGATCAATTCCGTCTTGGACAATATTAACCACATCATCGGTGAGATTAACCTCGAGATCTATTTTTTGAAATTGTGCTTTAAATTCATTAAGCGCAGGAACGATAAGCTCTAAGCCGACATTAACCGGACAGCTAATTTTTAATAAACCTTCAGGCTCACTCTTTGAGTTTTCAATTTGTAAACGCGCCAATGAGGCTTGTTCAGTGACTACTTTACAGCGCTGATAAAACAGCTCTCCCGCTTCGGTGATCACCATAGAACGAGTCGAACGGTTCAGTAACTTAACTTCCAGTTGTGATTCGAGCTTTTTCAAGTGATAGCTGACAACCGCGCGAGATAAACTTAGGTGTTTAGCCGCCGCACTTAAGCTACCTTGCTCAATAATGTGTGCAAAAACTACCATACTTTTTAATTGTTCAAACGAATTCATATCACATCACTAGGGGGCTGTTGATCTTGGTTTGTATTATTAAACAAAGATCAATAGCGCCTGATTGTATCAATTATTTAAACATAGTTTATCAATTCTATGCGATTGTTAGAATAAGCAAGGTTAATTATACTGATGTTAATTCGATTAGCCTTTTAGGAATAAAGATGACGACACAAACGCAGCGTAAAATATTGATGGTATTAACCTCTCACGACCAACTGGGCAATACTGGTAAAAAAACAGGTTTTTGGGTAGAGGAATTTGCCGCACCGTATTATGTATTTAAAGATGCGGGTTTCAACATCACTTTAGCCTCACCAAAAGGTGGCCAGCCACCGATTGATCCGACTAGCGAATTGGCAGATTTTCAAACAGATGCGACCAAGCGCTTTGATCAAGACAGCGACGCGCAACAAGCGCTTGCCTCAACAGCGGTTTTATCTGAAATCAATGCGGGTGAGTATGATGCGATATTTTACCCAGGTGGCCACGGCCCGCTTTGGGATTTAACTGATGACAAAAACTCTATTGCGTTGATTGAGGCATTTAATAATAGCAATAAACCGGTTGGCACGGTTTGCCATTCTAGTGCGGTATTACTTAATGCTGTAAATGCCGATGGCACGCAATTAGTTAATGGTAAAGCAGTTACAGGATTCAGTAACACAGAAGAAGCAGCCGTTGAATTGCTTGATGTAGTACCGTTTTTATTAGAAGACGAATTAATTAATAAAGGTGGTAATTACCAAAAAGTCGAAGACTGGCATGCCTTCGCGATTCAAGACGGGTTGCTCTTTACTGGTCAAAACCCGGCAAGCTCCGCAATGGTAGCTGAAAAAATGGTCGCTCAGTTTAGCGAATAATCTGAACACTTTAGTACTTAAAAAATACCGTTTGATTAACATCATGCGGTATTTTTCACTTTACTCAATTTAAGTATTTTCAATCAACGTCCGCACGTAGCGGTTGCACTTGATCTCGCAATAGCTAATATACAAAGGTAATTCTCAACAATTCATTGTATTAATGCATATTAAAACGCTCTTTCCTGGCACTTTTGTAGCACTATTGACTGGTCTTGCCGCCCTTTTCTTGTCACAGCATTATGGCGCGCCAGCGATGTTGTTTGCACTACTACTAGGCATTGCCATGTCGTTTGCTTATGAAAAGCCAGCGTTTAAAGCCGGAATAGAGTTCACCGCATCATCGGTACTTAGAGTCGGTGTCGCCTTACTTGGTTTAAGAATTGCCTTTGATGATTTGGCCGCTTTAGGTTGGAGCACATTATTCGTTTTAGTCACCGCTGTGCTTTCAACCATTGGTTTAGGTGTCGTCCTGAGTAAAGCGCTCGGCTTGAGCAAAAGATTTGGCGCGCTCACCGGTGGCTCTGTTGCTATTTGCGGTGCTTCGGCTGCCATGGCCATTTCTGCGGTGTTCCCCAATAGCCAAAACAAAGAACGGGATACGCTGCTAACTATCATTGGCGTGACTTCTCTGTCGACGCTAGCGATGGTTGTTTACCCCATTTTAACAAACGCCTTAGGCTTAGATGATCATCAAAGCAGTATATTTCTAGGCGGAACCATTCACGATGTCGCGCAAGTTGTCGGCGCAGGTTATTCGGTGTCCGAACAAACGGGCGATCTAGCGACATTAGTTAAATTGGTTAGGGTTAGTTTTTTGATGCCAATCGTACTGATGTTTGTGTTTGTTATTAACGCTAAATTCAAAGCCGATGACACCGCCTCCTCATCACCTGGCTTGCCATTGTTTCTTGTTGCCTTTGTGGTACTTATGCTCATTAATTCTTTTGCACAATTACCGCTTGCACTAACCGACACAGCAACCTCCATTAGTCGATTTGCCTTAGTGGTTTCGATTGCTGCTATCGGGATGAAAACAAATTTATCGACGTTAACTTGTGTCGGTATCAAGCCGATTATTTTAATGGTGTTAGAAAGCCTATGGATTGCAGCTTTTATCCTTATCGGCATATTTTACTTATAAAAAAATCTGTCATTTAACGTACTGAAACAAAATTATAAAGAAGACTGATAATGAAAAAAAACTACATTGAACCGACACAAGAAGCAGGCGCTGAACTTTTCTCGCGCGGTATAAAAGGTGAAGTGATGATGCTTAACCTATTGCGTTTTAATGAGATTGCTGACTACTCGAATCATCCCGAATTGACGCCTAAAGAGCCTATTTCAGGCGAACAAGCTTATCAGCGTTATATGCAGCACACTGCGCCTTTTTTGAAAGAACATGGCGGTGAGTTAGTCTTTATGGGTAAAGCGAGCAGCTTTTTCATTGGCCCTAGTGACGAGAAGTGGGATTTTGTTATGTTAGTTAAACAACGCTCACTGCAAGACTTTCTTGCCTTCGCCAGCAACCCTGAATACCTTGCTGGTATTGGTCACCGCGAAGCCGCTATTGTGGATTCTCGATTATTGCCAATTGAACCTAAGTAAAAGTTATGGTTGAAGTGACTTACCTAGTTGAATGATGGCAAGTCACTTTTAAGCAAGCCAAAACATTTTAAATCGTGAAACTGTTCTTTCCAAAATCCAGCACTACGGCGAATTCCTTCCTCCCTAAAACCAAGCTTGATTAATACTTTTTCTGACGCAATATTGCCAGGAATAGTATCCGCTTGGACCCTAAACAATTCACCACAATGTAAACGACCTGAAAAGCCAAGTTTAAGTATTTCACCGACAGCTTCAGTTATATAGCCATTACCCCAATATTCTGGCATAAGGTCATAGCCAATCACCGCATTCTTCATGGCAGCATTCCAACTATTAAAGCCACAGGTACCAATAACCTTATCCGACTCTTTCAAACAGATAGCCCAGCGAATACCGACCCCTTCGTCAAATCGCTTATTGAAAAAGTTAATCAGATCCGTTGCCTGAGTTTGCTCGGTAAAAGCGGTTAAATCATAATACTTGACCACTGACTCATCAGCAAAATGATTAAATATTGCAGGGGTGTCTTGTTCGGTTAACTTTCTTAAAAATAATCGAGAAGTTAATAGTTGAGGAAAATCCATAATCCATCCTTCAATTTGTGGTTTTGTCTAGATTTAATGACTGTCTTTTAGCAGTATATTCGTCTAAATACCTTTGCTGGCGTTTACTGTGCCAAGTAAGCATACCTTTAGCTAGCTCATTGGCTTGTTTTTGATGTTCAATCGCTTTGTCTATGTTACCTAGCTGAACATACGCTCTTGCCAATGCATGATGCGTGTAGGCATCTTCAGGAAACAAGCTAATATTTTCTTTGAGTACCTTTAAACCTTTTTTAGGATTTTGTTCAAGTAACGAAAAACCTAGCGTTTCGATAGAACGTTTCGGTGACACTTCAAAGCCATATTTTTTCTCTGAGAGAGCTTGGTAATGCACAACAATGGCTTGCACACCTTGTTGTGATATTGCTGAATCGGCAGCTAAGCCTCGATGAATATCACTGAATAACACCTCAATACCGGAAATAACTGACAACGCAGGCAGCGACATAAAATAATGCTCACCAAAGTTTTGATAAGTGTATTGGTTATCACTCATTAAGGCTGATAATGATTGATTAAGCGTTTGGTAGCTTGCCATTTGGTGATCTTCTTTTATGGTAGAAGCGTGGGCAAACAGCAAAGACTTATAACTTGCCTCAGGTATCTTTTTGTTAGTTGCTGCTTTCGACAGTATTTGTGCGTAGTCGTTATTCAGTTCAGGACTTACCGCAATATAAGCGCTAAATAATTCAGGCTTATTCAACAAGGTAGATAAAACAATGGTGCCATTGGTGCGAAAGCCACTGATGATACGAAAACCATTGGTGCGGTAATTTTTATCTATTTCTGGGATGAGTTGCTCAGCAAAGAAATCAACTAAAGGGGTTGAATTGCCCGACGGGTCAAAAAGTTTCCCCACTGCGTTCCCGTATGCAGGAGTTACGATAATAGTTTCAAGCCATGGCCATTCGCCATTGTGGCTCATCCAATCATGTAAACCAGAAAGATAAGTGTGTGAATAAGGGTGGAAATCAAACAACAGCACATAGCGTTTATCGGGCTTTGAAAAGTAACTTTTAGGTAGCGCGACGTTAAATTCAAGCGGCTGTTCAAAACGTTTATCGACAATGTTTAGCACTTGCTTTCGATCTTGAGCTACAGAAAAACTAGTTGTCAGAAGAAATAAGACTAGTATAAGAACTGATTTGATCATTGTGCATCCCTACTTAATGTTAAGCAGCTTTCCTGCTTAATATTTTTTAATAAAACAATACCATAGCAATTTGCGCATAAAAATAAACTATTAAGCTAGCTTTCCCAATACTATTATTAACTTCTACTGTGAGCCTATTACGTACATAGGAGAAAAATTTTATTCTGCTAATTGTTACCCCTACTTCATTGTCAGTTGATTGGCAAGTGTAAGCTCATCGCTGGCACTGAAACTCTCTTTTTGAACGCTAATTTTTTGCGTTTGATTGAGTTACCCTGCGACAATATGTCGCATTGAAAAATATCGTGAGATAACCTAGTGTATTAGGTAAGTCTAATTTATTTTTTAATGTAAATTTAGCAGTGTAAATAAGTACCAGTATCAGGTGACATATGCTAATTAACAAATTTAACTTTAATATCTTCCAATTTTCCTCTTTGAGTACCTTACTGATTTGTTCTGTATTATTAAGCGCTTGTGGAGGGGGTAATAGTAGTTCAGAGCCTAGCAGTTCAAAAACAGCTTTAACACCTTCTATACCCGATACTCCCTCTACATCAGTAACAAGTGATTTTGAGCAAAATAGTTATGATGCTAACTTTAAAAGCACACACTTTTCAGGATCCGCAAACTGTGCAACTTGTCATGATTCAATCAGTGATGATAAAGGCAATGATTTATCCATCGTTAAAGATTGGGGGGCAACTATGATGGCAAATTCCGCCAAAGACCCTTTATGGAAAGCTAAAGTTAGTAGTGAAATAAATAGGAACCCTGATTTAAAAGAGGTCATTGAGGACAATTGCACGCGTTGTCATATGCCTATGTCGAATACAGAAAGTAATTTTAATAATGAAAAAATTGTTTTATTTGGGGATGGCTACCTTAATCCTAACAACAGCTTGCACAGTGAAGCAATGGAGGGTGTAAGCTGTACCTTATGTCACCAGATTGCAGATAATGAAACCTTTGGTACAGAAGATGGCATGTCTGGACACTTTGCTATTAATGAACAGCGTGATATTTATGGACAATACATAGGTGTGCTAACGAGACCAATGCAAGTTAATGTAAATTATAACGCTACCTATAGTAAACATGTTTCTAGTTCAGAACTTTGTGCCAGTTGTCATGATTTAAAAACGCCTTATGTTGATGCTACGACTGGCGAATTAGTGATAGATAAGCTCTTCCCTGAACAAATGCCGTATGGAGAATGGCAAGAAAGTGAGTTTGCAGACAATGGGGCAACCCCTTCAACTTGTCAAAATTGTCACATGCCACAAGTAGTAAATTCAGCCGTCTACATTGCCAACCGTCCTACCGGGCTAACATCAAAAGACCAGTTTTCTCAGCATCAATTTTTAGGTGCAAATACCTACATGTTAGCTATTTTAAAAGACAATTCAGATAAGCTGAATACTGGAGATGTAAATTTTGACATGATGATTGAAAAAAATCGCGAGTTTATCACAACTGCAGGTGAGGTTAATATTCTCGACTCGAGTATTATTAGTGACCAGCTAACTTTTGATGTGCGAGTTACTAATGCTATTGGTCATAAGCTGCCTACCTCCTATCCGTCACGCCGAGCCTATTTACATGTAGTCGTTAAAAACGATGCTGGTACTATTGTTTTTGAATCAGGTAAAACCCAAGATAATGGCGCTATTATTGGTAATGATGCGGATATTGACCGTAATACTTACGAACCCCATTACCAACTAATTACCTCAGCACAACAAGTACAAGTTTATGAAACGGTTATGGGAAACACTAAAGATACTGTGACCTATACTTTATTAGAAGCAGCACAATATTTGAAAGATAATCGTATACTACCTAAAGGCTTTGATAAATATACCGTAGCTGATGATATTGGAGTTTATGGTTTTGCGAAAGAAGACGACAGCTTTACGCAAGGTAAAGATGATTTACGTTATAAAATAGATATAAGTCAATTCAATAGTAATTATTTCATAATTGATATTAACTTCAATTATCAACCTATCGCTTACTCATTTTTACAAGATTTATTTACAGATGAAACTACAGCTGTAGAAAGATTCCAGGCCTATAATGATAGTTCTACAATCCAATATGAAACCATTGCTACGGTCAGTATCAGAGTAGATAGATGAGTTTTAGTAGAGCGGCATTATAAATACTGCGAACGACCGAGTTTAAACACATCCAACTACTCAGAATTAATTTATTCAAGTTTTAACTCAAGTAGTTGGTCTTGAAGATATTTTATATAGTCTACTCTTTAATAATGCTCCGCTAACGCATAGCCACATACAACTTTTAAATCAGGATAAAGTCAAATGAAGTACTACAAATCATATATAAGCGCATTTTTAATTATTGTCTGTACAAGCAGTTCTTTCGCCAACACCAACGGAAAAGAATTATTTAATAACCTGTGTTTAAGTTGTCACGTTACTTCAGGAAAACCAACAATAGCGCCACCAATTTTTGCGGTTATTAACCACGTTAAATATACATACCCAGAGAAACCTGACTTTGTGAATTATGTCGTCGAATGGGTGGAAAATCCACGACAAGAAAAAGCATTAATGCCTGGAGCAATAAAAAAGTTTGGTTCTATGCCAAAACTTCCTTATAAGACTGATGACGTAAGGCTAATTGCCGAGTATCTTTACGATGGAAACGTTCAGTTACCTGAGTGGTATATTGAACATTATAAGGCTGAACACGGTCATGAGCCAAAGTCATAAACCAAGCTAAGTTGCTTAAACAGAGAATGTCCACATTTTCTAGGCTAAAAGGCTAATTATCGATGACGGAAATAGTGGTTTTGTTGCCTACCAAAACATAAACCGACTACCAATATATACCCTCAATCTATGATTATACTCATGACTGCAATGTCGGAGGAGCAGTCTTTAGAGAAACAAAAGATAATATGTGTATTGCACCTAGGAGATGGCGACTTTATTATTTTCAAAGCATAAAAAAACACCGCAGAAGCGGTGTTTTCAATTTTACTAAAGCTATAAAGCGTAATAAATCAGCAGGAAAATGACTTAGTTTTGAGAAGGAAGCGCGCAGCATACACTTAGTATGTGAGCACTTCCGACAAAATAGATAAGTTATTTAACTATGATTTATACTCTTTCGATAACTGTTGCAATACCTTGACCAAGACCAATACACATAGTCGCTAGACCAATGTTGGTATCTTCATTTTCCATGACGTTAAGTAACGTACCTGTGATACGCGTACCTGAACAGCCTAATGGGTGACCTAAGGCAATTGCACCACCGTTAAGGTTGATCATGTCATCCACTTTGTCTTCAAGACCTAAGGCACGAACACATGATAACGCTTGCGCAGCAAAGGCTTCGTTAAACTCAGCCGTTTCGATATCGTCTAATGTGATACCTGCACGCTTAAGTGCTTTTTTCGTTGCTGGTACTGGACCGTAACCCATTGTTGATGGATCGCAACCTGCCACTGCCATACCGCGAATTTTGGCGCGAGGTGTTAAACCTAACTCTTTCGCTTTATCTGCTGACATAACAAGCATTGCTGATGCACCATCAGAAAGTGCTGAAGAAGTACCCGCAGTTACTGTACCGTTTACTGGGTCAAATACTGGACGAAGGCCAGCTAAAGATTCCGCAGTAGTTTCAGGACGAATAACTTCATCGTGCTCAATCATAGTCAATGCGCCAATAGCGTCATGACCTGCTGTAGCAACGATTTCGTTAGACCAGCGGCCTTCTAGCATTGCTTTGTGAGCACGTTGATGTGAACGAGCGCCAAATGCGTCTTGTTGTTCACGTGTTACGCCATGTTGCATACCTAACAATTCAGCCGTTAAGCCCATGTTGCCCGCAGCACGAGAAATATGCTTACTTAGTGCTGGATCAAAATCCACATCGTACATCATAGGTACATGACCCATGTGTTCAACACCACCTACCATAAACACGTCACCTTGACCGGCAATGATATTCGTTGTTGCATCGTGCAATGCTTGCATTGATGAACCACATAAACGGTTAACCGTCACGGCACCAGTAGACTTAGGAATGTCTGTTAATAACTGAGCGTTGCGAGCAATGTTAAAACCTTGCTCTTTAGTTTGCTTAACGTTACCCCAGATAATATCTTCAATTAAAGCAGGGTCTAAGTTCGGGTTGCGAACTAAAAGTTGCTGCATTAAATGTGCTGATAAGGCTTCGGCACGCACGTTGCGAAAAATACCTGCCTTAGAACGACCCATTGGGGTACGAATACAATCGATAATTACGACTTCTTTCATTTTCTTTTCCTCGGCTTAAGCTGTTTTAACGTCAGTCATGAAGTAAGATTTGCCTGATTTAGCCATCTCACGCATGCCGTCTGTCACTTGGTAAATTTCACCTAAATGTGCGTACTTGTCAGCCATTTCAATGAACTTTTCAATGCCAACAGTCTCTAGGTAGCGAATTGGACCGCCACGGAACGGAGGGAAACCTAAACCGTAAATTAAACCCATGTCAGCTTCAGCAGCAGTATCAACGATACCTTCTTCTAAACAACGCACAACTTCATTTACCATTGGAATCATCACACGCGCAATGATTTCATCTGCACTAAAGTCTGTATGTTCAGTATTACCAATAAGTTCATAAGCAACAGCTGATGGTACTTTTGTTGGCTTACCGCGCTTATCAGTACCGTAGTCATAAAAACCTTTACCGTTTTTCTGACCAAGGCGATCATTGTTATACATCTTGCTTACCGGATCATTACCGATTTTTTGCATACGTGTTGGGAAACCAGCCGACATTACGCCAGTACAGTGATCAGCGGTATCAATACCAACTACATCAAGCAAGTAGGCAGGGCCCATCGGCCAACCAAATTGCTTCTCCATCACTTTATCAACAGCAGTGAAATCAGCACCTTCAATCACTAATTGGCTAAAGCCGGCAAAGTATGGGAATAAAACACGGTTAACATAGAAACCAGGACAGTCATTTACAACGATTGGTGATTTACCCATTTTCGCTGCGTAGGCAACAACCGCTGCCACAGTTTCGTCTGATGTTTCTTTACCACGAATAACTTCAACCAATGGCATTTTATGCACAGGGTTGAAGAAATGCATACCGCAGAACTTGTCTTTGCGTTGAATGCTTTCTGCTAATAAGTCGATAGAAATAGTCGATGTATTCGAAGTGATAATTGCATCATCAGCAACTACACCTTCTACTTCAGCTAATACAAGCCCTTTAATCTTAGGGTTTTCAACAACCGCTTCAACAACAATATCAACATCTTTTACATTATCGTAGCTTAATGATGGCGTAATATTATTTAATACACCCGCCATTTTTTTAGCATTCATGCGGCCACGTTCAACTAACTTAGTTAAAATACCTGATGCTGTATTTAAACCTAAATCTAATGCTTCATTGTTGATGTCTTTCATGACAATTGGCGTGCCTTTATAAGCAGACTGGTATGCAATACCACCACCCATAATGCCTGCACCAAGCACGGCTGCTTTATTTACCGCTTTAGTTGCCATTTTACCGGCTTTTTTCGCTTTGCCTTTTATGACTTGATCAGCCATAAACAAACCAATTTGTGCAGTTGCCGCGTCAGTTTTTGCTAATTTAGCAAAACCTACGTTTTCTAAATGCATAGCGCCTGCACGGTCTAAACCGGCAGCGGCTTCAATAGTTTTCACTGTTACCATAGGCGCAGGGTAATGTTTACCCGCTTTCGCTGCGATCATACCTTTACAGGTATTGAAGGTCATGATGGTTTCAGTTGGGTTAAGTTTTAAAGGCTCTAATTTAGGTTGACGCTTTGCTTTCCAATCAAGCTTGCCATCAATGGCTTGCTTAAGCATTGAAACAGCTGCATCACGCAAATGCTCCGGTGCAACAACTGCATCAACTGCGCCAACAGCCATTGCTGCCGCCGCTTTATGTGCCTTACCTGTCGACATCCACTCAATAGCATTATCAGCACCAATTAAGCGTGGTAAACGTACGGTGCCACCAAAACCTGGCATTAAACCTAATTTTACTTCAGGTAAGCCGATTGATGCCGTAGTGTCTGCAACTCGGTAATCACACACTAAGGTCATTTCACAACCGCCGCCTAATGCAAAACCATTAATCGCAGCAACAGTTGGTAGTTGAATATCTTCAAATGAATCGAATACATCAGAAGCAGCTTTAACCCATGGGACCAATGCTTCTTCAGGTTCTTTAAATGTTTCTAAAAACTCGGTAATGTCAGCACCAACGATAAATGCTGATTTGCCAGACGTCACTAATACACCTTTAGCGTCTGCACAATTGTTAATCGCGGCTACGGCTGCGCGATATTCTTCGAAAGTTGCTTGATCAAACTTATTTACTGAACCTTCGGCATCGAATTTCATTTCGACGATACCATCATTCAGTAACTCAGCTGAAAGGCTTTTGCCTTTAAATAACATACCTATTCTCCTTCACCGTCTTCGGCGCTAGTTGAACGTTAAATTATAGTAATAATTGCGCAAAGAGTTTGCCTTGATTGGTCATTAAAAGCAAATTTTTTAAACAAGCGTTTTAATCGGCCGTATTAATTCTTTTTGAACTGAGAGCGCGTTAAACTTTGATATTGATACCTATGAATAGTTAAACCTGTAATAAGAATAGCCGACGAAGCTATTTACAAAGCAAATAAACGGGAAATAAATCGATTTAACGTCGTTTTACTGAATATAGAAAATGAGTACTCCTCAATAATTAAGCACACTTCACTTGGATAAAAGTTGATGTAAAAAACCAACTGAAGTTCATCAATTAATGGTATTCTTTGATTCTCTTATTTTCTCTGTTACTCGCTGAATAAAATGAAATTGACCTTTAAACGTAGCCCTGAAAATTTACTGTTTGCTATGGCATTTATTATGCCGCTTGTATTTTCTGTTTGGATGGTACTACTTAACAATTTCGTGATCGAAAAAGCGGCTTTCACTGGTAAAGAAATCGGTATTTTACAGAGTTTACGTGAAGTTCCAGGTTTTCTTGCCTTTACAGTCGTTTATGTCCTGTTATTTATAAAAGAGCAAAAACTAGCAATAGTCTCGCTTGGGCTAACCGCAGTAGGCGTGGCCGCTACTGGCTTCTTTCCTAGTGTCATAGGTTTATATATTACTACCGTGCTAATGTCTGTTGGTTTTCACTATTTTGAAACCGTGAACCAATCGTTAACGTTACAATGGATTAAAAAAGAACATACCGCACATTTTATGGGCCGTTTGTTGTCAATAAAGTCGATAGCTTCACTACTCGCTTTTTCAAGCGTCTGGATCATGATGGAGCCATTACAGCTCTCTTATCAGACAACTTACGCCATATTTGGTATTAGTGGCTTGTGCTTGACAGTATTATTAGCACTCTCATTTAAAGAGTTTCCTCAGCCAGCCGAGCAAAATAAGAAGTTGGTGTTAAGAAAAAAATACTGGCTGTTTTATGCGTTAACATTCTTTAGCGGTGCAAGAAGGCAGATTTTTGTAGTCTTTGCGGGCTTTCTAATGGTTGAGAAGTTTGGCTATAGCGTTGCCGAGATCAGCGCATTATTCTTGATCAACTATGTCTTTAACTGGCTATTCGCGGCAAAAATCGGAAAAATAATAGGAGTCATAGGTGAGCGTAAAACCTTGCTCATCGAATATTCTGGCCTGATCTTACTTTTTATTGCTTATGGACTGGTTGAAAATGCCAACCTAGCCGCAATCCTTTATGTGGTTGATCACTTACTATTTGCACTAGGGATTGCAATTAAAACTTACTTTCAAAAAATAGCCGCACCAGAAGATATTGCGTCAAGTGCGGGTGTGAGTTTCTCAATAAATCATATTGCTGCGGTCGTCATACCCGCGTTGTTAGGCATTGTTTGGATTACGAATCCGTCTTGGGTGTTTTTTATCGGGGCAAGCTTTGCAACTTGTTCATTGCTACTTTCTTGGTTTATTCCGCTTGTACCTAGTTTTGGAGTTGAGTGGCGCAGTAAAGAACTAGCGCCGAATAAATAATACCGACTTAATAAAACACGAGGTTTATAATTCCTCAACCGATTGGACGGTGTTAATGGATCACGAATTCTTTCTATTTGCCAAAAAGGTTAAAAACTCTTCAGATGGCATTGGTTTTGCGTAATAAAAGCCTTGTACTTCATCACAATTGAGGTTCATTAAATGTGCCTCTTGGTCGGCATCTTCAATACCTTCTGCAATCACTTTTAAGTTAAGTTGCTTACCTAAATTGATAATAGTATCGGCCAATAATGACTGACCTGGCATCGTCACTGTATTAACAAACGCACGATCTACTTTTAAGCGATCAATAGGAAGTTTTTGTAAATAACTTAGTGATGAATAGCCCGTACCAAAGTCATCTAAGGCAATACTTATACCTTGTGCCTTAAGTTTTACCAACGCATCAATGACCAATTGAGGGTCATCCATTAATATATTTTCTGTGATTTCTAACTCAAGCTTGCTTGGTTCTACCTTATGTTCTTTGGTTGCTTTAATGACTGTGTCAACAAAATTGTCGCGTCTAAATTGAGGAATAGAAACATTGACTGAAACACTTACATCACCAAAACCTCTAGCTTCAAGCACATTAATTTGTTTACATGCCTGATGCACAACCCAATCACCAATATCGATGATTAAACCTGAATACTCGGCTAATGGGATAAAAACTGCTGGCGAGATAAAGTTTCCATCGGCAGTTTTCCAACGAAGCAAAGCTTCAGCACCAATCACTTTTCCTGAGGCTAAATCAAGCTGAGGCTGATACCACAACGCTAGTCGATTTTCGGCAAAGTCAGTACGCAACTGACGAATCATCCCCAAGCGCCACAAAGTCTGGTCTTCCATTTCCTGCTCGTAGTAACGGAAATGTTTATTCGGATCTTTCTTCGCTAAATTCAACGCAATATTGATTTGATTGAGCACTTTTACACCGCCTTGGCCTGCGTCTTCTTTACGACAAAAGCCCATACATATATTAATCGGTAAAAGTTGCTCTCCAGCTTCAAACGGTCGGTTAAATGTTTTTGTTAATTGCTCAGGATGTATAATATCTGCAGGGCCAATTACCCCAAAAACATCAGCGCCGACTCTCGCGAGACGAACATCAGTTCCCAAGTGAGAAATTCGCTTGGCGACAGCACTAAGTAATTGGTTACCGACCTCTTGACCTAAACCGTCATTAATATCACTGAAATGATTAATATCAATAAGCGCGGCGACTTTATCAGTAGAGTCATCGTTAGAGAAAGTATCAAGGAGATTAACGAACTGTAACCTGTTTGGCAGATCAGTTAACCAATCTTTATAGGCTGCATTTCTAAGCTTATGAAATAGATGAACATTTTCGTAGCCTATGGCGATGTTAGATAAAAACACTTCCAACAATTGCTTTTCTAGCTCGGATAAGTGATCACTCAACTCAACATAAATAACCGCTCTGTAACCACCTCGGGCAACATATAGCGTCGCGCTTTTATCAGAAAAAATATGTTCTTTTGATTGAAAAGAAGAATTAATAACACGGGTAATTTCAGGTTGATTTAATTGTTCTAACTTGGAATTAACCACGTCAGCATTATTACCACCTTGAGCTAATACATATAGACCTAAATCATCCGCATCGTCAATAATACCGTGTCCGCGCGCGCAAAACAGCCCGTTTGAAAAGCTATGTAACAGCTCTTTGACCTGTTCTAAAACACCTTGACCAAACTTTTGAATTGAATGTAACTCAAGTAAATTAGCTGAACCTTCGATGATTCGTTCTAAGCCACGGCGATTCAAATTTACTGTCGTGATTTGTTGATATGAGCGTATGGCTGCAAAAACGGTAGTCACCAGCTTACGACGAGTTAATTCTGTTTTAGTTTTGTAGTCATTGATATCATAGTCTTTTATGACACTTTCTTCAGGTGCATAACCTGGCTGACCAGTCCTTAAGACGATACGAATATCTTGGCGATCTAATTGATTACGGATGTATTTGACGACATTCAAACCAGCATCGTCAGTTTCCATGACAACATCAAGCAAAACCAAAACAATATCGTTTTCTTGCTCTAATAGCCTGCTAGCTTCTTCCCCTGAATAGGCGTGAATATATTCTAAGCGACGACCTAATACAATTAAGTCTGATAATGCAAGCTGGGTAACTGAATGTATTTCAGGGTCATCATCAACTATTAAGACTTTCCATACATCTGTGCTTGCATCTTCAAGAATTTCATCATCATCACTATCATCGATAAACAAAAAGTCATCATTAGTATTTTCTGAAGCCTGCATACTGTCCTTATCTAACCTACAAAGCTGCAGATTAGGAAATTTGTTCTATTATATTATTTTGACAATAATTCAAATCACATATTAATCATTCTAGTACATAATAAAAGTGAGATTCAGTTTATTCAACATTTCATTGAATAAAGTTCGCCCGATCAAATGTTTAGTCACAAAGCATTTGCAGTTTTGTTGGGGAATTATAAAACAAAATAAAAATAAGTGCTTGATAAATTTGATTAACTATTTGAAACTCGATACATAGCTATCACTTGTATAGCCTCAATCCAAGGTAACGAAATTTTTTCATAGAGAGGCGTAAAAAACGTAATGAATGAAGAAAAAACAAATATAAAACCGCCTGTTACGATTGATGCTGATAGCGACGTTAAAATTGATGACAGTGAATCAAGTAAATCAGGGTCAGCTAAATCAGGCTCATCGACTCAAGTTCAGCTGCTCAATATCGCTAAAAACTTTTGCTTGGCAGACGCACTAAAACCGATAGATAAACAAGCCCCGGTTGAAGAGCGCGTGATTAAGCGAGAACGATTCAATCATATGCGAAAACAAGTTAACTTAGAGGCTATTGTTGAAAAGTCACTAAAATACTGTTCTGAGCATGAAGCTGCAAATCGTGCAGATCCTGACTGGTTTTCTAATTTTGTTGAATTAGCTGAGAACGTCAGTAACCCGACCATGCAAGATCTATGGGGAAAAATTCTCGCCGGCGAAATATCTAACCCTGGCTCTTTTTCACTTAAAGCACTACAAACCTTTAAAAACCTAACCATTGTCGATGCTAAATTATTCGCTAAAGCTTGCGCTGTCGCGGTCAAAGATAAGAGTAAGAAAAACATTAGGTTATTGTCTGGCAGCTATCAAAAGCCTGGTCTATTTAATTTTTTTGATAAACAGCGCTCAATAGATATTAAGCTCAGTCAATTTGGCTTAGGTTATGGAGAAATTTTAGCATTGTGCGATAACAACTTAGTCTATGCACAAGAAGCTGAATTAGCGCCTATGGACAAAGGAGAGGAAATCACCTTTAAACATTGTGGTGTACCAATGGTACTTAAAGCCAAGAAAAAAGAGGTCGTCTTGCGGTTTTACAAGTTTACCGCGGTCGGTGCAGAACTCGCACAACTGATTGCAGAAAAAGCAGATGAAAAGGTACTAAACGAACTCAAAGCAAAGTTCAGTTATCACTTCACTAGTTAACGTGAACTAGAGCTATTTAGCGCCGTTGTTAAAATGCCGCACTAAATTATCGAGTGCTTTAGCAATATCCCGTTTCACCACAAAGGTAAAAAGAAAATCAGGCACCCAACCGACAACCTCCCCTTGGATGTAATAATCAACACGAGTTCCACCGTCAACCACCGTAAAATGAATATCGCCCTGATGGTTCTTTAGTGGGCCTTCACCGACGATTTGATATTGAATACCCGATAGGTCAGCCTTGGTGATCTCTTCAACAAAGCGACTACCTCTAGTCTCCACTTGTCGTAAACACCCTTTTCCACCGAGTATTTCTCCACCATGTTCATGTCTTTTTATTTCAAAGGTCGCATTAAAAAAACGCGAAAGGTGCTCGTGCTCAAGCAAGGTAGGTAATAGTAATGCAATTTCAGCGTTTATAAGCCTGGTAAGATGAATTTTCATTTCAGATCACGTTTACAGCCAATAGTACAAATAGCATAAAGTATAGATTAAATTTCTGCACCTCATTTAGCATTTGTGGCGGCATATACTAAAAAACCGCCCTATGAGGCGGTTTTTAAATAGAGAGATAAGGCGTGTTGATCTTTGGTTTATGCTTTAGCCGCAGTGCAGTGAATTCGGTTAAATACCATCACCATCGGTATGCAAACCACATTCTCTTTGACCATTTCCAAAACGAGTATCTTCTTCTGTCATGCCAGCAGTGAGTGGTCTAGTACTATGGGTATCACCGACTGATACATACCCCTGTTCCCATAGTGGATGATAAGGTAAGTCATGTTTAGTTAGGTATTGATGAACATCACGATTTGACCAGTCAATGATTGGGTGTACTTTAAATCGTCCACGTAAAATGCTAACCACTGACAATCCTGCACGATGTTCACTTTGCTGACGACGAATACCCGAAAACCAAGTAGCTGCATTTAACTCAGACAAACCTCTTTCTAACGGTTCGACCTTATTTTTTTGATTATATTGCTTCAGTGCAGCCTCATCTTGATCCCACTGCTCTCCATATCTCGCAATCTGCCAAGCCGCGCTTTCTTGGGCACTGTAGACTTTCAGATTAAGCTTGAAACGATCGCTCATTTGGTCAATAAAACGATATGTTTCTGGAAACAAATGCCCGGTATCAGTGACCAGTACTGGAATGTTAGGATCGACTTGCGTCATCATATGTAACATCACTGCGGACTGAATACCGAAGCTTGAAGACAAAACAAAATTGCTAGGAAGATTTTCCATCGCCCACTCAACACGTTCAATCGGTGATTGTTTTTCTAGCAATTCATTCCATTGCGCTAACCAAGCTTCAGGTAAAGAGGCAGGAAATCGATTGTTGACTAAAGCCTTACGCTTAAGTTCAGTACTGTCACTTGGTGACGATTCTATACTAGACATGAAAATCTCGCACACTGACAACGACTTCGCTTACAATTCCAGCGCGGATGACAAAGTCACCAAAGCCTTCTTTTGAACCGGAAGCTAGCACTTCACGCTCTGTCACCCAACGGCCGATTAATGCATCAATTTCAGCCACAATAGTCTGTTCATCGATGTTCTCTTTGTATAATTTAGGGATACGTGTGCCACCGATGTTACCACCAAGGTACATATTGTATTTACCTGGGCCTTTGCCTATTAAGCCTATTTCAGCCAACATCGCTCGACCACAACCGTTAGGGCAACCGGTTACACGTAAGATGATATGTTCATCCGCAACATCATGTTTTGCTAACAACTGTTCAACATCGGTTACTAAACCAGGCAAGTAACGTTCAGCTTCAGCCATCGCCAGTGGACAAGTTGGAAATGCCACACAGGCCATTGAGTTTTGACGTTGTGCACTGGTGTCATCTTTTAATAAGCCATGCTGACGAGCTAACTGCTCAATACCTGCTTTATCTTGCTCAGCAACGCCAGCAATAATTAAGTTTTGGTTTGCGGTCATGCGCATGTCGCCCTGATGCACTTTAGCGATTTCACGCACGCCAGTTTTTAACGGCTTGTCCGGTGTATCAATTAAACGACCGTTTTCAATAAAAAGCGTTAAGTGGTGTTTGCCATCAATACCTTCTACCCAACCGAAACGATCGCCTCGGCTGGTAAATTCATATGGGCGACTTTCTTCAAATACGACACCAGCACGTTTTTCTACTTCCGCTTTAAACACATCAACACCAACACGATCTAGGGTGTACTTAGTTTTTGCGTTTTTACGGTTAACACGATTACCCCAGTCACGTTGAGTGGTCACAACACTGGCGGCAACATCTAATACGTTATCGAGAGTGATAAAGCCAAAGTCATCTGCACGACGAGGATACGTTGACTTGTCGCCGTGGGTCATCGCTAAGCCACCACCGACAAGCACGTTAAAGCCAACCAATTGACCATTTTCGCTAATTGCGACAAAGTTCAAATCATTGGCATGCACATCAATGTCATTATGTGGTGGGATAACCACCGTCGTTTTGAACTTTCTAGGTAAGTAAGTACTTCCTAATATAGGTTCTTCTGTGGTTTCTACCTTCTCGCCGTCTAACCAAATTTCTGCATACGCGCGAGTTTTGGGCAACAAATGCTCACTGATTTTTGTCGCCCATTCATAAGCCTCTTGATGCAAGGCAGATTCAACCGGGTTTGATGTACACAATACATTTCGATTTACATCGCCTGCTGTCGCAATCGAGTCTATACCAATGCTATTTAGCGTTTGGTGCATTAATTTAATATTTGGCTTTAACACTCCATGAAACTGGAACGTTTGTCGTGTTGTTAACCGTATACTGCCATAAACCGTGCTGTCATCAGCAAACTTGTCGATAGCTAACCACTGAGTCGGCGTAATAATTCCACCCGGCATACGAGCACGAAGCATGACATTGTGCATGGGTTCAAGTTTTTGCTTTTGACGTTCAGCGCGAATATCACGATCGTCTTGTTGATACATGCCGTGAAAACGAATCAATTGGAAATTATCTTTAGTAAAGCCGCCCGTGATCCTGTCACCTAGATCTTGTTCTATGGTGCCTCGCAAGAAATTACTTTCACGCTTTAATCTTTCGTTATCAGCCAAACTACCTTCAACAATAATTGGGCCTTCACCTACTAATGGTCCATTGGCGACTGCTTTAACCTTACTCATTAGTAAACATCCTTTTGGTAACGCTTAGCGCTACGTAGTGATTTTAAATAGTCTTGAGCTTGTTCTTCGCTTAACCCTCCTTGCTCAGCGATAATCGCCAACAAGGTATTATGCACATCTTTAGCCATTCGATTCGCATCACCACAAATGTACAAATGAGCGCCGCGTTCTAGCCATGCAAAGACATCTTTTGCATTTTCTTTTAACCGATCTTGAACATAGACTTTTTCTGCTTGGTCACGTGAGAACGCAACATCTAAACGAGTCAACAAGCCTGATTTTAGGTAGTTTTGCCATTCCACTTGATACAAAAAATCTTGGGTAAAGGTTTGGTCGCCAAAGAACATCCAACTGTCACCCGTCGCTTCACTTGCTTCGCGTTCCTGCATAAACGCTCTAAATGGCGCCACACCAGTACCTGGGCCTATCATGATCACAGGGGTTGAAGAGTCTTGAGGTAATCTAAAGTTATCATTATGTTCGACGAATACTCTGACCTTACCACCCTCTTCAAGGCGTTGTGATAAGAAACCAGACGCACCGCCTAATCGTGTTTTCCCGTTAAACTGGTAACTCACTAGGCCTACGGTCAAATGTACTTCTTCATCAACTTCTGATTGGCTTGAAGCAATTGAATATAAGCGCGGTGTTAACTTGCGTAAGGCATCAACAAAATCTTGAACGGAAACGTCTGCTGCTGCGGCTTTAACAACATCAACTACTTGATGATTCGCTGCATATTCACGTGCAGTATTTTTATCGCTAGCGATTTCTGCAAGTGCCGCATCTTGAGATGCATTAGCCCAAAATTCAATAAAATTAGGTGCTGTAAGCGTTATTTCTAATTCATGGATCAAAGCATCTTTCAATGCTAACGATACTGGCACAGTTCCTTTAGTAATGGATACAGTCTCTTCACCGGTAAAGTTGAGCGCAGAAATCAGTTCATCGACTAGGGCTTCATCATTATCAAAATAAACACCTAAAGCATCACCTGCTTGATAGGTTAAGCCAGATTCACCTAAGTCTATTTCTACATGACGAACATCTTTAGCCGAATCGCGACCAGTAATCTTCTGACTGACCAGTAGCTCAGCAGGATAAGGGTTTTGTTTGCTATATATACTTTGTGCAACACCAGTTTCAACACTATTGCCCATTAACGATACTACAGGTGCAAGTGGCGATTGATCTTGTGTTAGCTCATCCTTTAGCGATTCAACAACAGTTGTTGTCCATGACTGAGCGTCTAGTTCATAATCCAAGTCACAATCAACTCGAGCAGAGACTTGGGTAGCGCCTAGGGCTTTTAAGCGGTCGTCAAAATCTTTACCTGTTTGACAAAAAAACTCATAGCTACTGTCACCTAGTGATAACACGCTATATTTTAACTGAGGTAACTTAGGTGCTTTCTTGCCACCTAGAAACTCATGAAACTCGATGGCATCATCAGGTGGCTCGCCTTCGCCATTGGTACTGGCAACAATCAGCAGATGGGTTTCATTCTTTAACAATTTCGGCTTGTAGTCTGCAACATTTTTCAGATTAACAGCAATACCTGCCGCCTGCGCAGATTCAGCCAGTTTAGCCGCAACACCTTTTGCATTACCCGTTTGAGAAGCAAATAGAATAGTTAATGTCGCGCTAGGTGCAGAGTGAACGGCAGCATTGACTGCTTCTGCCACTGGACTCACTTCACTTTTAGCCGCCAGATAACCGCTCGCCCACGCTAGCTGTAATGGAGAATATTCTTGTGTTAGCTGCTGCAAATGCGCTAACTGGTTTGCATCCAAGGCACTCGATTGTGGTGCTGAATTTGAATTTTTTTGGTTTGGCAACATAACTGATACTTAGCCCATTTAAATAATGAAGCTAGGATAGTCAATTACGTCCTCTATTAAAAAGAATAGAAAACGATTTTTTATTCCAAAAACGAATAAATACTTTTTGGGGTGTTAATAATTACGCTCATAGTTAATCTTGTCGGGAATGAGAATATTCTCGAAATTCTCACTTAGGGGCAGATTCTCATCTATATATGAGTAATATCGAACAATTCAAGTTTGTTAAATAAAGTTAATGTGTAGTAGCTCATATCTCATCTTACAGTTTTGTTGATTAGGTTTAGACTTCACCTGACAGGCAGCTAAGAGCGAAGAACAGTCGTTGAAATTTATTAAACATGTTCAAAGAGCAACTTAATATTCTAGGTAAATTGATGATGTTACCAGTGAATATTTCGATAATTTCATAAGTTAGATTTCTATGTAAATTATAAATATTCCCAGTTTTTTCAAATCATGGAATAGTTAAAAGTTTAATTTATAGTTGATAACCTGCTAATATAATTAAATAAAAATTTATTAGTGTTCACTTTTTATCTATACATCCCAATTAAGACAATCTAGAACTCTTAATAAACTACTGTTAAAACTTCAGGAAAATCCGTGCTAAACAAAGAACAGCTACTTTCCCCCCCTTCTAACATAATGAGATTAGAAAGATTAGAAAGCCATTTAGTCGAGTGTGCGCGTCTATATATAGATGAAATTATTGAAAATTCATTTGACGTAAATTCTGTTGTATTTAAATGCTCTTTAAACAGTAACTTTGCTTTTTCTAAGGCTGATGATCCAAATGGCAACTATTCAATAGAATTCGGAAGAGCATTGACAAGCACCATCTTTAATTTCTCAAAGTCCATATCTGATAAATTTTCAGATGAGATCGGCTGGAATAACAAAGACGATGTCACCGAATTTTTATTTAACTATATCAGTTGGTTTATATTGAATCATGAATTAGCACATATAACTTGGGGCCATTTGAATTTCATTCGAGACCATGGAGAAAGTGGCTATTATGAAATTAACAAAAAAAAGGTGCCTATCAAGCACCTAGCTAAAGACATAGAAAAGTCTAAAGAATTCTGGCAGGCACTAGAGAGTGAAGCTGATAGTAATACCATATCAACAACATTGGTTAGTTTTAGATATATCAATACCGCCAGTCAGTGGGGGAATTGGACGCTTGATAAAACTCTAAATGTTCACGGTATTGTAAACTCTTTGATGTTTTACTTTTTGGATGTTTTGATGGAGGGTACTGACGATTTTAGACATCCTAAGCCCTATGTCAGACAGTATCTGAGTTTACCAAGTATTGATTCTCTTGCCGAGAAAATGAATCACCCCAAAGAATTCTATACAGATGCATTGATCAAAGCGAATTTTGATACTGTGCTAAGGATACTCGAATTGAAGTTACCGATTTCGTTTATGATTGAATCAATCAGTTGGATGAATAGACTTGACAAAATCATACATGAAACCGGTATAAGCTCATATCGTCGACGTAAAAAAATTTAACAATCACTTTTATGTTTTGCTACCAACTATATGGGAATTAGGAGTCACAATTGAATACCGTTGCAAAAGGAGACGCATTTGAAAGTGATGTGTTCTCAACATTAAAAAATGAACTAGATAATGAAAACTTAGGTATCTCACCTAAAAGTGGCCGCATCTACAAACAAAAAGGCTACTATTCAAAAGATCGTGAAAAAGACATTATCATGGACATATCAATAGAGGTCTGGTTACCAAATGCAGAAAAGCACTCTATGTTATGGATATGCGAGTGTAAAAACTATAATCATAGGGTTCCTGTTGATGATGTGGAAGAGTTTAAGTCTAAACTGGATCAAATAGCAGGTAAAAATATAAAAGGTGTAATTGCAACTAGAAACTCTTTTCAAAGTGGTGCTATCACCTATGCAAAAAACAATGGAATAGGTCTAGTTCGAATAATGCCTGATGACCAAGTTGAATGGATAATGTACATGATGACGCCTGACCTTATGAAACCGAAGCGCCTAAACCCCCGAGAATTCCATGCTGCTTTTTCTAATCAGAATTATACTGCTCATGAGAGGAGCTTCTTTTCTAGTTATGATGGTTATATTTTTGGTGACTGGGTAAGCTTAGTTAAGCATTCATTGAAAAGTAGCTCGTAACATGTCGCTTAAGTCGGGACTGTTATTCTCACTGTCTGCTTATGGCACATATGCGACAGTCAGATTTGATTGAGTTCTATTATTCGAGTCTGACAGATCGAGTTAAGACTTTTTCAGTTAATGTCTAGATATCTGTATCGGATGTTAATGCCCCTTATGCATCTTCTTCATTAATTCCCCAGAGAACTCCTAAATCTACATCGTCACTATCTGGACGGCTTTCTTTTTCTTCTATGTAATCAACTTGCATTACAATAGGTAAGTCAAATGCAGTTCCAGTGATAACACAGCTTCCTTTTGACAAGTTTGGTATTAAGCTTTTTGACATCCTATCAAGAGTACTAATAGTATTATCGATTAAGAACAAATCCTTATCATTCACTAAGCGATGAATAAAAAAGTTGTGTACTTGCGACATTATTGTCGGAGAAATATCTGCTGGACGTTGACTTGATAGTGTTAGGTACATTCCGAATTTCCGGCCCTCTTTTACAATTTCTTCAAACATTTCAAGTCGATAATCTTTCCAGCTCTCGTGTTCTCGATTTGATTGTTGTGACAAAATATTATGAGCTTCGTCAATTATAAAGTGGAGTGTCTTATTAGGCGTGTTTTCGACAGTATCTCTATGGCCTTGATAAAACATTTTGGCTAGTAACAAAGGTACAATTTTCTTATTGGCTTGATTGCAGTTTCTTAAAGACACAACATTTAGCAACTTAAACTCATCATCCGCGTTTTCTTTGATATCAAAAATCTTATGAAGATCTTTAATTGATGCCTCAACTCTTTTTAGCAGTGGTTGTATATGATCGAATTGTATATAACCGTAGGTTAGGTCTCTAAGTAGCTGGATATTTATCCGTACAACTAATTCATCAAAGGTGTCTACCTGAGCGGTATCAACTGCTGCTAACAATGGCCGCAAATTATCATTAAAACCTTGCTCTGTTTCAAACCACTCCCAGTTGACTCCTTGTTGAGGTTTAAATGCAAACTTATCACCTTGATCGTACCAAAAAATCCCATCTAGCTTTTCAATCAAAGGCCGATGATTAAGGTGTTTTGCAATGACTTTTAGATGAATCAAAAACTCTTTCTTTTGAGCAGGATTTACAAAACAAATGTAAAATGTACTGATCACATAATCTTTTAAACTATCGGCCCTTTCTTTATGCTTTTCACGCTTCACGATTACTCGGTTTAAGAATGGTGTCTGGGTGTTGGAGGTTGCCTGGAAAAGCAAAGCTAATATTTCGGTATTCCAGATTTGTGAGCTAGGAAGTGGGAACTTATTCCCTTGTCTATTTCCTGTAGAAAGTTTATATGTTTTCTTATTATCAGCGTCTTTAATCAACTGATTGCCAGTATATTCTCCGTTGAAGTCTATGAGTAAGAACTTACTTTTATCCTTTAATTTATCTTCATAGTTTGCAAATAGCTCAGAGTACAATTTAGTTAACGTATTGGATTTTCCACTACCAGTATTACCAAAAATGCCTATATGACTGTTAAATATCTTATGCCAAGGTAACGATACAGGAAGGTCTTCTTTCAACATTTTACCTATATTAAAATTTCCATCTGTTCCCTGACTAAAAACTTGAATTACTTGGTTTTCACTGAGTAAAAAAGCCTTATCTTTAATCATTGGCATCAGCTTAATGCCATCAGTAAATTGATTTTGCTCAAAATAGCCAATAGGCTTTATTTCTACTTTGCGAATGTACTGTTTTTTGTTGTTATCAATGTCAAAGCGATTTTCATCAAGGTACTCCCCTTCTATTACACAAACAATTAAACAAAACCCTCGTTTAACACCTATGTATTCTCGAATAGAAACACCTTTGTATTTTTTACCGTCATAATATAATGTCTCCAAGCTAGACTCTTCAAAAATTCGTAATGTAACTTGGGTTCCTCTAACTGCTACTACTTCACCTACATTAATACTCATTTATTCAGCATCCCTGAGAATACTGGCATTAAATACTGACTCGTTGAATTTAGAGAAGTCTAAATCATTGTCTTCGAAAGCAATCAACTTAACATTCTGATAACCATTAAAGCGTGACTCCATAACGATTTTTTCCTTTTCGTTATAACAGCAAACAAATACTTGTAGCTTTGGATTGGATAATGAACGCTTCACCAAGTTAAGGATATGCTCATCAGCAAAAGAGAAAGCGAAACTTATTAATACTGAGTTCGGCTCCTCTAACTGGTAGCTTAGTAGTCTTAACATTTGGTAGTAGTGCTCTTCAAATACCGTTTCGTGAAACTTCCACTTAGTAGGATTTACAATTGGTAATTTGTTGTAAGCACTCCAAAATGATTCTTCAATGTCTTTTGTGAATTCTACGTCTATTTCTAGTACATCAGTTGTGGTTTTAGTTTCATCGTTAAGAATAACGTCAAGTTGGTCTAGCCAAACTTCAGCTTCAGGAGGTATAGCAACATCCGCCTTGCTTGATGAATAATCTACTACGATAGATTCATCTCTTTTTCGCCAATATGCCGAACCATGCAGGTTGATATAATTCACTTGAGGAATATCAGATGAGTGTCTCCCAAAAACACCTGTTTCACACAAATAGGTATTAAAATTTTTTGCTGATAACGATCGTTCTAAAAAACCACTTGAACCATCATTAATATGGAATGCAAGAGCACCTTGCTTAATTAGCTTGTCAGCAACAAGGGGAATACAACCGTCGTAGTTTGTAGTGAATAAGTTACAGCGTCGTAAAAATTCACCTTTTTGCTGTAATAGCCTGACTACTGAATCAATAAACACTTCGTAATTATTAATGACTTCCTGCTGTCGTGCTTCATTAGCATCACTAATTTTGAACTCACACACAGGCTTTATGATTTTTTGATAATAATACATAAACAACAATGTATGGTGGTGCTTATGTTCAGACAAAGCTAACTTTGTAGCTAAAGTTTCAATCGTTTCTTCTTTGGTTTTATCACCTGAGTCTTTAACGGAAAGCCATAGCGTAGGAAAAAGCCCGCTTGAAGCACCAGCGCCAATTAAAAAATTAAGCTTGTGTTGATAAATTTCATTTAATGGGATGCTTTCCATTTCGAGTAATTCCCTTATTTTTTAATAACAAATTCAAAGCCATCATAGCAGGTGGTTTAAATACTTAAAATATACCTTAAACAACTGAAGTTTAAAAAATTACCTTATTAAAACCTAAATTTTCATTGGTGAACAAGGTTATCAAGTCAAAGCGGCTCTTCATTTAGTAGCTAATTGGGAACTCCTTTTTTACTAAGCTAAAAGTTGTAGCAATCGCATATAATGATTGCTGCACACAACACACTCTGATCACTGGACCGGCGAAATTTTTCAACCTTACTTTCATTTTCAAGCAGAATTTATACTTTTTGCCATAATAAAGAATAATTGAGATTCAACGAACTATAATTAAAGGCGAAATACATTTTAATGACAGAGCAGCAAAAAGATACGGTCACTGAACGGCACCAAATAGTCAGTACGTTAAATAAATTAAAACCTGGTAGCGTTGTTGATTTTCAATTCGATGTACTAGGGAAGCAACGATTAAAATGCAAATTAATCGGTTTTAATGAAGCTAGTTACTTTATTTTTGCTATTCCTGACTTTGCCAAAACTGGCTACCAAGACATGTTAAAACAAGGCAACGTGTGCGTATTAAGAGTCATTATAGAGGGTGACTTAGGTCAGTGTATTGCTTTTAAAGCGTCGATTGACGTTATTTTAAAGTCACCACACTTCATTATGTTTGTAAGCTACCCATCAACAATAGAATCATATAGTTTACGCAACAAGCAACGCCTCGCTACTTATATACCCGCTTCAATATCTTCGCATCCATCAGACGATAAAGTTTCTGAAGGATCATATGAAACATGCCATGGAATCATTCTAGATATTTCACCTAATGGCTGCAGAATGAGTGTATCCAATGTTCACGAACAAAACTTGTCATTGAAGAAAGTTATAGTGACAATTAATTTTCCCGCTAGACCAGACGCACCGATGACTGTGGAAAGCGAAATAAAATCAATCAACAAGCACGATAAAGAAAATATCGCACTTGGTATTCAATTCACGAAAAAGGAAGAGCTAATTGATTTATTAAGTCGATTAGAAGCAAATAATTAAAGCTTTAGCTCAATCTATCAAGGGTCTTAGGTGAAAACAAAATGAAGAAGCAAATGATTATTTTATTTAGCACTTTTCTTTTCACCTTTTCAGCTCTAGCCGTTCAGCCATTATTATTTGTTACTGAACATTCTCCGCCCTTTCAATTCCAAACAGCATCAGGTGATGTTGAAGGCTTTACTACAGAAGTCATACAGGCTGCACTCAAATTAACACCTTACCAATATCAGATAAAAATATATCCATGGTCTCGCTCTTTCAATTTAGCCAAAGCAAAAGAGAACACTTGTATCTACTTGATGTCGAGAGATAAAGAAAGGGAACCACACTTCCAATGGGTTGCCCCTATCATCTCGACTAATGATTATTTTGTTGGCTTAGCCGCTCGAACCGATATTACGGTTAACAGTATTGATGATGTCAAAAAATACAAAGTGGCGGTTTTAAAAGAAGATAGGACCTATTACGAATTATTAAAGCGGGGTTTTGTGCCAAATAAAAACCTTTATGTGATTAACAACAGCTCTTCATTGTTAAGCTTTTTAACGCTAAGGCCAGAGATTGATTTTGTTTTATCAGATACCATTAATGTTAAATATCGGGCCAAATTCAGTAACATAGATGATAAATTATTCAAAACCTATTTAAAGCTCAACGATGCGCCAATAGACTTATATCTAGCCTGCAGCTTACAAACCCCAAAAGACGTTGTTCAAGAACTTAACCAAGCCATTAACATCATCAAAAATAATGGCACTTACGACAAAATCGTTGCTCGTTGGCGATAACCACAAAAGAAACATCCGAGCATCGTATAGCACTCAACAATCGAACCAATTAAATTTAAAAAGATGCTAGTATTGAGCCCTTCTTATGAACCGCAATATCAACATAATTTAAATCAACATGCTTTATATCGTTACTATTTTACTCAGCGCCTTCTTGCTCTTTCAGATCCAACCAATGATAGCTAAAATCATTCTTCCTCTATTCGGTGGCGGGGCGGCGATTTGGACAGCCTGCATGTTGTTTTTTCAGGGTGTATTATTACTTGGCTATTTATATGCTCATGGACTAAGCCAACTTAAAAAAGTAAAACACCAACTTGTTATTCATGGCGCGCTGCTGTTGATTACATTGATGTTCTTACCGACGGCATTAACCACCCATGAGATTGTGCTAACCTCAAACAACCCGCTCATTAATATTGTTACGATTTTATTTGTCACTATTGGTTTACCTTATTTTTTACTCTCGGCAACCGGACCGCTAGTGCAACGCTGGCAAAGCTTAACGCCAAGAAACGAGGTACCCTATAAATTGTATTCGGTATCTAACATCGGGTCGTTGATCGCCTTACTCAGTTACCCTTTTTTATTTGAACCTTGGCTAGCATTAGTTCATCAAGGCCAGCTTTGGTCAGGAACTTTTGTCGTTTTAGTGGTAATTTTCCTGTTGTTAATTGCCCGTTTGTTTAAACAGCATCAACACATGTCTGATGCCTCAAAGCATGAAAAAAACCTTAAAACTCCTTTGAGCATTGGCATCAGGCTTTTGTGGTTAATATTATCGGCTATTGGTGTCATGCTGTTAGTATCAACCACCAATGCGATGACTCAAAATATTCCGCCCGTCCCTTTTCTGTGGATACTGCCGCTATGCTTATACTTACTCACTTTCATCATTTGTTTTCATAGCCCTAAATGGTATGTTCGTTGGTATTGGTTTGCGTTTTTCCTGATCAGTGCATTTGCTGCGATCTTAATGTTTTTCATCGGCTCTCAGTTTGATATTTTGTCTCAAACTTTAATGTATTCATTCATTTTACTTTCCGCCTGTATGATTTGCCACGGCGAGTTAGTTCATCTAAAACCTAGTCATGACCGTTTAACCCAATTTTACTTACTGATGTCGTTAGGTGGCTTTTTAGGAAGTGTTTTCGTCTCGGTATTTGCTGAGCAATTATTCGTTCAATTTACCGAGTTTCCACTAGCTATCATTTCAACACTGATCTTGTTTGCGGTTTGTGTTGCGATCGACAAAACGCCAATAAAAGTACATAAGGGATTGGTTATGTCAGGACTAGTGGTTAGCGCAGCACTATTAAGCTTGTTTTTTAGCCAACTACAAATGCTTTTTAACCAATATGATGTAGCTAGCGAGAGAAATTTTTATGGATTAATTAAAGTGGTCGATGTCGAAACTAACGGAAAAAAAGAACGACGATTGATTGACGGAACCACGTCTCACGGGACTCAATTATTAGCAGAAAATGAACGTAAAATAGCACAAAGCTACTATCGTAAAGAAACTGGTGTGGCGTTAGCGCTTGAGCAATTATTACCTATGGGCCATTCCTATGAACCACAAAACGTTGGACTTATTGGTCTTGGCGCTGGCACACTTGCCGCTTATGGAAAGCGACAAGAGTATTATCATTTTTACGAAATAAACCCTGCCGTCAAAGAGTTTGCTCAGCAATACTTTACCTATCTGCAAGATTCTGATGCAGTTGTTGAAGTTTCTATCGGCGATGGCCGTACTTTACTGAGTGAAGCCTATCAACAATATGGTTCTATGCAATATGATATCTTAGTGGTCGATGCTTTTTCTGGTGATGCCATCCCTACTCATTTATTGACCCTTGAGGCGTTTGAGCTTTACTGGTTGCATTTAAAAGAAAGCGGCATATTGGCGTTACACATATCCAATACGCATTTAGATCTAAAAGCCCTGACCCGTACATTGGCTAAACAACTCAATAAACATGCGATATATATAAAAACGGCAGCGAGTGCTCAGGGTGAAAATGATGCTGAATGGGTTTTAATCACCAATAACGATCAGTTTCTTTCAAGCTATGCAGTAAAAAAACACATAACACCTTGGCCAGAATCATCATCAAAACCTCTGTTATGGACAGATGATTACTCGAATCTACTTTCTGTATTGAAGTAAGACTAATCTCTTAAAGCATTAAAGCCAGCGTTTGACCTTAGCTTTATATTGAGTAAATTGATCGCCGAACAGTTGAGTGAGCGCTTGCTCTTCTGGCTCAATTTGAAATTTATTCATATAAAAGACAAAGCCAACAGATAACGCTAGCGCGTACAGGTTATTTAGCGCCATCGCCCAACCAATAAGAGCAAACAAAAGACCAACATACATTGGGTTACGGGTATGTTGATAAACCCCATGACAGACTAGTTCCGAGGCTTTTCCAGGTGTCATTGGGTTTACTGTTGTTTGCGCCTGTTTAAATGCTCGAACACCGGCAAGGGCAATAACCAACCCTAAAACGACAATAATTAAAGCAGCAGCAAAATGAAGATGAGTGGGGTCGACCGACATCGGGAATATAAGATCTACCGCATACATAAGAAATGCAAATAAAATCACCTGGGCAACCGGTGGTACTTTAAGTATTAAAAACTGCGTCACTGTCTAACCCTGTTTGTCATATCAATCTACATCAATATCTAATCAATCCTACAGACTGGAATTAACCATGAGTGCTTTAAGTCGATTAGCTTTTCTCTTTTCGTTGTTCAAAAACAACATGCTGGCCTTGATTAGTAATTAATTCAGCCTTTACTTCTTTAGCTTGTCTATCTAATGAGAGCAAGCCAATACCGCTACCATTATAGATAGACTTATTGGGCGAAACGTCTGGATAACGCTCAATAATTTTCATACTCCGACGTTTAGTAAACCAGTTCAGCGGCGAATATCGACCATACAAATAATGATTTAAGCGTTCCAAAACATTTAATAAGCCATCGGGAAATTTATTTTTGATACCACTGCATGTCACTTGAATAATTTGCGATCGGTTGCGTCGAAAACGATGCGTTACATCGTAAACGAAAGAGTAATGAACATCGCCAGACAAGATGACAAAGTAAGGTGGCGTTTTATGATGTTTAAATATATTCAACATAACATTAGCCGTTCCCGAGTGGGCCATCCAGTTTTCCGCATCAACCGCCAGTGGCTTGCCGAAAAAGGTAAAAACGCGCTGTATTGCTTCGATCAATTTCACCCCATAAATAGGTGCCGGCGAAACCATGATTACCGCGGGCTGATTAATCAGCTCTTGCTGTAATTCAGACAAGGATTCCCAATCCATTAGCCCTGAGGGTTTCATGGCATTGTTTTCAGATCGCCAGCGATGTGTACGGGTATCAAGGACAATCATTTTAGGCGTTGTATTTAAATGATAATGCCAATTATCCCAAGCCAAAATTTCATCTATCAGGAGCTCGTGATTGTTAATTCCTTGGTCTGAAAAACAGTCACTGACTTTTTCAGAGAGTTCGGCCAATCGATCAACACCATTACCCAAACCTTGGCATAAGTAATAGCCCACTAACGCATTACCGATAATACGTTTTGCAAAAGGATGTTCATAAGCAGCTTCTTCCCAGCCACGGGTTAAATTCCAGTCATCAGTCACATCATGATCATCAAAAATCATATAGGTTGGAATATGCGCTAACGCTCGTTTGATTGGCACTAATTCGCTGACAAACTGTTCAATAGCCTTGAGCTCATTATCATAAATTGTCTTTAATGGCGGTGTCAGAAAGTCTACCGATTTAATATCTACATAGCCCCATAGCACCGGCGACCAAGTCAAAAAATACATAGCGATCATTTCTGACAAGGTGACTAAGTGATTCTTGGCATTAACTGAAGTGAAAACAGGTTTTTTGCTCGCCGCAAAAATTCGATCGAACACTGACTTGTTGACTCTATCCTGCGGTAAAAAATGATGTCGTCGATAGTAGCAATCGGGGTGTTCAAATAACTGTAAGCTACTGGTAATGACATCTTGTGTATCAGTGTCATTTTGCCATTGTTCGTCAAACAAGCCGAGCTTTGCAATCACTTGATGTATTGCGGTAAGCATGGGCCCAGAAACATCATCTACATAGACTTGATCTCCTGATAACATAAGTAATGAAGGCCGGTGCTCAGGCTCAAAAGCTTTTTGTTGTAATAACAAATCCACTTCTGTTAAACCATCTTTACAGCGTGAATGAGGTTTACGACATGAACCATGCAAAACATTTTCTAGCGCTAATTTGATCACAAAACTTGGCTTGGTTTGTCCTTGATAGAGTAGTTCAGGCATTGCTTTTGAAACCGACAGCGATTCATCATCAAGCTGCAAATTAAGATCATACTCAATTAATTCATCTTCTGGTAACGCTTGCTCTAGTCGCACAGTCAACTGATTGATATAAGCATGTTCACCCACTTGCGTTTGCATGCACTCTTGATCAGTTAAAGGACGATCGACTAATGTCAGTTGTTGCTTGGCTTGTATCAGCTGACAGCCAAAACGGTAGGGTTTCGTGGTCACCAACCAAAAGGTCACCTGATTAGGCTCGCAGTGTCTAAGTAAGGGGCCAGCAACTATGGCTGGTAGTGATATAGGGGAATTAATAAGGCGCTCTATACTCATACTTTTTGTCGATGAGAATAATTTACCTGTTAGCGGGAGTTTTTGTCTATCTTTTCAATAAAAAACTTAGGGGCTGTTGATCTTTTTTTGTATTAAACAAAGATCAACAGCCCCTAGCAATCACGATCTATTTAATTACTTTTCGAAATAGAACTTATCTCGTTTGTTATCGTAATTACCAATTTCATTCATGGTATCTGCATCATATAAACGACCATTAATCATCGTATGAGTCACTTTATCACTGATGCGAATATCAAGCGTGATATCACCGTCGATAACAATTAAATCAGCTAATTTACCTAACTTAATCGACCCTAACTGACTATCTAAACCTAACGTTCTTGCTGGCGCAATAGTTGCGGTTTCTAGCGCTTTAACGGGTGACATACCACCTTGTGCCATCATCCACATTTCCCAATGCATGGCTAAGCCTTCACGTTGACCGTGACCACCTGAGTTTACTTCAACACCAATACTTTCTAACTCTGCTGCCACTTTTGCCACACTGATGTGGTTATAGTGATGGTGAGGAGCTTTGGTGCGGCGCATAGAACGAGGATCTAAAAACTCACTCGGTACATATTTACTTAACCGTGGATGTTGCCAAACGTTGGTGGTGTCGTACCAGAAATGTTCGCCTGAGATACCGCCATATGCCACACCCATCGTTGGTGTATAAGCCATTGCCGACTGACCCCATAATTGCTTAATGTCGTCATAAATTTTTGCCGTTGAAATAGAGTGTTCCAACGTCGTATGACCATCAACAATCATTGAAAGGTTATGTTGTAGTAATGAACCCCCTTCCGGCACGACCATCATTTCCAGTTCGCGAGCCGCTTGGATCACTTGCTGACGTTGATTACGTCGAGGTTGGTTGTAACTTTTAACACTAAACGCCCCAACTTTCTTTAAACGTTCAAGATGAAACTTAGCATCGTCTAAACTATCAATATGTGACGTATAACCTGCTACTGTCGCACCATATAAAATAGTACCTGTAGAGAATAAACGAGAGGCAACGATGTCACCTGCTTTTTGCATTTCACTGGCAGCAAAAAACTCAGTGGTGTCATTAGACGGATCATGGATGGTTGTTACACCCAATGCTAAGCCCGCGTAGTTTTTCCAGTTTTGCTCGGGAATAATTTCATTGCTACCTTGCGAACCATGGGCATGGGCATCAATCAATCCAGGAACAATAGACTTACCTGAAATATCGACAATATGGGCGTTTTTAGGAATGTTAACGTCGGCCTTGTTGCCAACCGCTTTAATTTTATTCCCTTCAACAAGCACAACACCATTAGTGATCACTCGTCCTTCGTCCATAGTGACAATTTTGCCACCAACAAACGCGACGGTTCCACTTGGAATATCGGCTTTCTTTTTAAAGCCTAAGTGAGTTTCTTTCGCTTTAAGTTCTTCGGACGGCTCTGCGTCTTTAGCGCTAGGAATATCGAACAAAGTATCAATTTTAGCTTGATATAAATCGGGTCCTAAACTCCAGTAAATTTCATCTGAATCGTTGTTCCAGCTAATACTTTCGCCAGCACGAACTGATAGTTTTTTAACTGGAAAGTTTTTAGCACTCGGTCCTGTATCAATAACATCACCTCGTTCAACCATAGGCGTGACGAACACTTTAAAGCGTTCGGCAAATGCTAAACTTTTGCCATCCGGAGAGACTTTGAATTCAGTGGCAAACTTACCTTGGTATAACGTTTTATCATTTTTACCATCAAGGTCAATACGCGCCAACTGAGTTGACTCACCGCTGCGAATAACAAAAATACGGTCATTGCGATCACCGAAGTGCGGTTGAACACCATTTTTGGTGATAAGTTTAGGCTCGCCACCTTTCGCTGAAACCGCATAAACACCTGGATTAAGACCCCAATCAGGGTTGGTAATATATCCACCAGATACTTTACGGTAAACCACAGTTTTACCGTCTGGAGAGAATGTAGGCTCAACATATTTTCCCGGCTCAGAGGTGACAATATTACTTCTGCCACCACGCGCAAGCATGACTCTTACTTGGCCGAGTTTGTTGTCGTCCCATGAAGTATAAACAATACGCTTGCCATCACGAGAGAAGCTTGGGTTAAGCTCAAAGTGATCTTTTTGCTTGGTTAGACGCTTCGGTTTTCCATCAGGCAAAGAACGTACATAGATATGGCCGAAGGCTTCAAAAACGACTCTTTTTCCGTCAGGAGAAATTTCAATATCACGCAACATTTTTACATCAAACTCTTCGTTGTCGATGTCTTGTTGGAAGCGCACTGCCGTTTGAATTTTCTTCTCGGTTTTTACATGAAACTCAATGTCTTTAACTTTTTTCGACTTCAAGTTTAAACGTTTAATTTTACCATCATCCCAGAACACTAGGCCTTTGTTGTCTGGTGTCCAAGCCATCGTTGGATAGACACCATGAATCGCCCATGTTTCTTGCATGTCACGTTCTAAGTCTTCATAAACTAAGGTTTCTTTTCCGCTTTTTAGATCGTACAAATATAGATTAGATTTGAAGTCGTCGCGGCTGATAAAGGCTAAGAATTGTCCGTCAGGCGATGGCGTTGGACGTATTGCCCCGCCTTTACCTGAAATAAGCACTTCTATCTCGCCTGTTTCTATCTCCAAGCGTTTTATCTTATAAATACCCTTTTCAGAGTCTTTACTGTAGTGAAAGGTTTTACCTGGTGTCGCATCTTGCGAGAAGTAGACGTATTTACCGTCTGGAGAAAATGCGGGTTCACCTAGATCTTTTTGTTCATTCGGTCGCTTGGTTAGCATAGCGCCTGAGCCACCACTTTTATGGTACAGCCATACTTCACCAGCACCTAGTGAACGAGATCCTGTATAATGCTTCCGACCAACTAAGTAGTTTCCATCTGGAGACCAAGCGGGGCTATTTAATAGTCGAAATGTTTCATCAGTGACGGCACGAGGATTACTGCCGTCAGCATTCATGACCCATAAGTTATCACCGCCACCTTGGTCAGAAGTAAACGCAATGTATTTACCATCCGGGCTAAACTTGGGTTGCATTTGCCAAGCAATATCGGTCATTAACGCTTTAGCTTCACCACCGGAGACAGGGATGGTGTAGATGTCACCTAACAGATCAAACACGATTGTTTGGCCATCTGGGCTAATATCAACATTCATCCATGTGCCTTGACGAACATCGATTTTTGCTTTGGCAAATTTGCCTTGCGGGTCATTGACTGACCATTCCTCTTTTTTAACTTCTGCGGCAAAAGTCTGCCCAGTGAAAGCAATGCCAAGCGCTAATGCGATTGTGGTAATTTTTGGAAATTTATTAGACATCGTTATTGTACCTATTACAGGTTAATTGGTAATAATTTTTATAGGGTCTGTTGAACTTTCGAGGTGACTTTTGCAGCAGTTTGTTGGGTATTTATACAAGGCAGAGCCTTTGTCATGTGGTTGTTCCACATAAAAAGGCGATAAAGACTTTATGCTCCTGCAAAGTCACCTTACCCCACATCCATGTGGGGTAACGCCGTAAAAATGACCAACAAATACTGTCCGAAGGATTCGGCTAAAAGCGCTTTACTCCTTGTTAAGTAGTACTTGCTTAGAATGACTAGGCTACACACTACTTGCCGCGAGTAAAACGCTTTTATCTCGAACAAAATTTAACCGCGAAAGATCAACAGACCCTAATAATTTAGAGAGGTACTAAATCATATTTGGAAGTTTATTGAAATGGCATTGGGTTAAAACGCACAAAACCAGCGATTAATTGCTTCTAATCATTCGCACAACACTCGTTATGATCAAAACAACTAAACTGGCTGTATTTTACGCCCGAGAATGAAAACACTCTCCCAGATTAACTATTTCTGGTAACCCCAGCGAGGCATTATGTCTTGAGAGATATTTAAATGGTCCAACATACGGCCAACCATAAAGTCGACTAAGTCATCGATAGACTCGGGGTTATGATAAAAGCCTGGTGCCGCCGGCATTATCGTGGCGCCGAGTTCAGACAGGCTGAGCATATTACGTAAATGAATGGTTGAAAATGGCGTCTCTCGAGGCACAAGAATTAACTGGCCGCGTTCTTTAATAACAACATCTGCAGCACGCTCAATTAAATTGTCACTCATACCTTGGCTAATGGCTGCTAATGTCCCTGTTGAACAAGGGCAAACAATCATTTGCTTGGGTGCAGCTGAGCCAGAAGCCACCGGTGAAAACCACTGTTCTTTGCCAAAGACAGTAATTTGTTCCGGTGCTGCATTATATTTATCAGTAAAGAATTCACTCGCCTTTTCAGGAGAGGCGGGGATTTTCAGTCCTACTTCAGTATCAAATACCACACGCGCCGCGCTCGAATAAAGCAGGTAGATACGGTAATTAGCCGCAACGAGGCATTCCAATAACCGTAATGCATAAGCTGAGCCTGACGCACCGGTTATTGCTAAAGTAATGGTTGAGTCAAATGCGTTTGATACTGAGATATTTTGTTGTTCCACAATATGCCTTACTTTATGACTTAAAAGAGCCGTTGTTATTATATTTAATGTTTAGTGAGTGTACTTTTGGTTCAATAAATCTAGTAGCTTGCCATGAAAACCACCAAAACCACCGTTACTCATCACCACAATGGTATCACCTACTTCGGCGAAATTTGCAACCTCAGCAACAAGTGCTTCAACATCGGTTGCAGCAGTAAAGGGCTGTTTACATTGACCTTCAAGCTCAGCGACTGACCACTGCACATTTTCGCCTTGAAATAAAAACACAGCATCAGCTTGTTTTAAAGAGTCAGCTAAGGTGTTTTTATGAACACCACTTTTCATGGTGTTTGAACGCGGCTCTAGTACAGCGATCACTCGGCCAACTCCAACATGCGACCGAACACCAGCTAAGGTTTTAGTAATAGCTGTTGGGTGATGAGCAAAGTCATCATAAACCTTAATATTGTTAATTGTGCCACGAAGTTCCAATCGACGCTTCGTATTAATGTATTGCGCCAACGCTTCAATAGCAACATGGCTTGGCACGCCAGCATGTCGAGCAGCTGCTATAGCCATAAGACCGTTATCAATATTGAAATCACCAATGAGATCCCACTTAACAGTACCTTGCTCTTGACCTTTAAAACGAACAATAAATTCGCTACCGTCAGCTTTAATTTTTTCAGCATGCCAACCATCAGATGCCTGATTATCATCGACACTAAACTCTGTCGGTGTCCAACAACCTTTTTCCAATGTTTGAGCAATATAAGGCTCATTTTTCGGCGATAATACTAAACCATTGCTTGGTACCATACGGAGCAAATGATGAAATTGTTTTTGAATATCTGAAATATCATCAAAAATATCTGCATGATCAAATTCCAAGTTATTAATCACTAAAGTACGTGGACGATAATGAACAAACTTAGAGCGCTTATCGAAGAAAGCAGTGTCATATTCATCGGCTTCAATGACAAAGAAAGGCGCACTACCTAAGCGGGCTGATACTTCAAAGTTTTGTGGCACACCACCAATCAAATAACCCGGCGATAAATGGGCATATTCTAAGATCCAGGTCAGCATACTACTGGTTGTCGTTTTCCCATGTGTACCGGAAACAGCCAACACCCAGCGATCTTTTAAAACATTATCTAATAACCATTGCGGCCCAGACGTATAAGCAATGTTTCTGTCCAGCACATACTCAACCATAGGATTGCCACGAGACATCGCATTGCCAACAATAACTATATCGGGTTCATCAGTTAAATGTTCGGTCAGGTAGCCCTGTTTCAGCTCAATACCCAGCGCTGCTAATTGGGTGCTCATCGGAGGATATACATTGGCGTCACAGCCCGATACTCGATGACCGAGTTCTCTTGCAATTGCCGCTATTCCACCCATAAAGGTGCCGCAAATACCCAAAATATGAATATGCATAAAAAGTCCACTTGTTAACATCATGGCGATGAGTGTTAATGTTTTTGCTTTATTACAAATCGCCGCTTTCTCGTTAGGCGACAATATACCTCAGTTTCTCAGTGTTTTATATGCTCTTTATCGGCACTACAAGATAAATTAAGTGATCAATGTCATCGTTTTGCCATTGAATTATTGACCAATCTTGCTCAAGATTAACGATATAAAAGAATGACATAAACAAGGACATTAATGTGTCGAGTGTAAATCTGCAGGATATTCATATTTATCCAATAAAGTCGACGTCTGGCATAGCGCTATCATCAAGTTGGGTAGATACCATTGGGCTGCCTTTTGACCGTCGCTTTGTGGTGACCGATCAACAAGGCCGATTTATCACGGCGCGTAAAGATCCAAAACTATGTCTGATACAGTGTAACCTTACCGATAGTGGTTTAATCTTGACGGCTCCCGATATGTCTATGCTACAAATTGACTATGATAAGTGCCTCGACCAATATCAAGACGTTTCAATATGGAATGATGCTTTACTTGGCCAATGCTGCTTGCCGCACATTGACCAATGGTTCAGTCAATATCTAGCGAAGCCATCAAAGTTACTTTATTTTGGCGACAAATCGACTCGAAAAGTCGAAAAAACTGACAACCCAGTTGCGTTTGCTGACGGTTATCCTCTGTTGCTTATTTCACAGGCTTCTTTGGATGATCTTAACAAGCGCCTTAAATCTCCAGTTCCCATGAGCCAATTTAGACCTAATCTAGTAGTACAAAATTGTGCTCCGTTTGAAGAGGACAGTTGGCAGCATATTCGAATAGGTGAAGTCGAGTTCGAAGTGACTAAACCCTGCTCTCGTTGTATTTTGACGACAGTCGACCCGAACACGGGTCAAAAACATCCCCAGCAGGAGCCATTAGCGACATTAAAATCATATCGCCAAGTCGAAGGTGGTGATGTTATGTTTGGCCAAAATCTGATCCCGCTAAACAAAGGTCAAATCAAAAGTGGAGACGCCGTGACTATTATTAAACAAGGAGCTTCACTCGTATTTGAAAGTAAGAAAACAACAAAACCGGTACAAAAAGCACCGACTAGCGAAACCAAAACGTCTGAGGTAGAAATGGCAAAAAGCAAAGTAAACATTTTATTTGATTCATGGAATAAAACGGTTGAAGGCAACAACCGTGAGACGATTCTAGAGCAAGGAGAGTCAGCCGGAATGATATTACCTTATTCATGCCGTGGTGGTATGTGCGGACGTTGCAAAGTTAAATTGGAAAGTGGCGAAGTGAGACAACTTGCTGACGACGGTTTAATGGATGATGAAAAAGAACAGGGGTATATACTTGCCTGCAGCAGTATACCGAAAACAGATATTGTTGTGACAAAGCCATAAGCAGTTTAACCTTTGATGGTGGCGACTATACGGCTCAAAATGAGTCAAGAAATAAGAGTGATAACACGTGATAAAATTAAATTGTGACTTAGGCGAAAGCTTTGGGACCTGGAAAAAAGGTATGGATGCTGAAATTATGCCACATATAGATTTAGCAAACATAGCCTGTGGTTTTCACGCGAGTGATCCTTTGACTATGATAGAAACCGTGCAACTTGCCATTAAAAACCAAGTCACTATTGGTGCTCATCCCGGTTACCCTGATATTATTGGCTTTGGTCGACGCCATATACCAATGACCGATGAGGAACTAGTTGCCACAATCCTTTATCAATTAGGCGCATTACAAACCATCTGCTGCTCACAAAACACCAGCGTTACCTACGTTAAGCCTCATGGCGCGCTATACAATGACATGATGCAAAAGCCCCATATTTTTGAAGTTATTTGCCAAGCGATCGCACTGAGCAAAGTAACATCGACAATAATGGTTCAAGCGCTACCGGATATGCAGACTCACCTAGGCATAGCAGAAAAATATGGTCTGACAGTTTGGCAAGAAGCTTTTGCTGATCGTCATTATCAGGATAACGGTTTATTAGCCAGCCGCTCGCAGCCTAACGCGGTAATTAGTGATGAAAATGAAGTATGCTCTCGAATTCAAGCATACATCAACAGCGGACATATTATGAGTGAATCAGGAAAAGTACTACCTTTGCAGGTCGACTCTTTTTGCGTGCATGGTGACAATATTGCCGCCTTAAACCTAGTAAAATCGATTCGAGTGGTAATTGCTAACGAGAGTAAGCGCGCTTGATACTAGCGACAACATAAGGTGTTCAATCTATTGAACACCTTAGAAGCCGAATAATTTTGCACATCGATGTAAAAAACATGTCAATCAATACGCTAACACACTAAAATGCAGCGAAAAATTAAACAAGGCTATTAAGGTGGTGTCTGCGTGCTGTTAATGATCGATAACTATGATTCATTTACATTCAACTTAGTTCATTATTTCGAGACCCTCGGACAAGACGTTCGCGTTGAACGAAATGACCAAATTACACTCGACGCTATTGAAGCGCTAGCCCCAGAATATTTAGTTATTTCTCCTGGGCCATGTGATCCAGATAAGGCAGGGATATCGCTAGAGGTCATTCAAGCGTTCGCTGGTCGAATACCATTATTAGGGGTTTGTTTAGGCCACCAAGCGATTGCGCAGTACTTTGGTGCCAAGGTCATTCGTGCTGAGAAAGTCATGCATGGTAAAACCAGTTTAATCGCTCATACTGGCACCGGCCTATTTGAACACCTCAACAATCCATTGGAAGTGACTCGCTACCATTCACTGATTGTTGACAAAAAGACCTTACCGGATGAGTTAACTATTAGTGCATGGACCCAAGATGAACATGGCGAGATAGATGAAATTATGGCATTAGCACATAAAACCCTACCGATTGCCAGTGTCCAATTCCACCCGGAATCGATACTTACTGAGCAAGGTCATTCGCTACTGAGCAACTTTCTAACTCACTGTAAGCCTTAACTTTACAAAAACTGCAACGGAAGTCATTTTTATTTATCTATGTTTGCTAACTATGTTTGTTAACTTGTTAGTAGCTACTGTATAATACGAAACACCTTGGCCAATTAAATACATCGCCATAAGCTCATGATATGGCAAATTAGCGAATTGCCCTCTAGAGTTAGGTTAATATTTTTTCATAAAGGCCGATACATAGCCGTACACTCTTTAACGCAGATTTTATTTTTATTCATGCAATTATTTACCCTAAACGATACCGTTCTCGATGTTTACCAGCGCTCACTATGCCTAGCAATTAGCAAGGAATTTGCTCTAAAAAGCAAAGGTGATATTGTGGTGACTGCTGAGCAAGACAGCGAACAAAGGAGTACTAGACGTGAATTATTAGCGGTAGAACAAGAAGCAAAGCAAAACAAAACCATTCAAGAACACGGCGCAAATCACTTT